>Ga0172379_10001767_pt1 | contig 41386 bp, 51 predicted proteins | sample GrowelOW334metaG_FD_119756 | JGI IMG/M metagenome (GOLD analysis project Ga0172379, IMG submission 119756) | Groundwater microbial communities from an aquifer near a municipal landfill in Southern Ontario, Canada - Groundwater well OW334 metaG | ecosystem: Environmental > Aquatic > Deep... | reverse complement strand
TTTTGTATAATTTTAACTCAATGAGGAATAAGCTTTTCTCAGATAAAAATATCACCCGCCAAGAGCGGGTTTTTTTAAAGGTTCGCGAAGGTGGATCAAAAACAGGATTAAAGGATAAATGCGGTATTTTTGGAATTTACGGAAAAGGAATTGATGTCGCCAGAATAAGTTTTTTTGGATTATATAGTCTCCAACATAGAGGGCAGGAAGGAGCCGGTATCACGGTTACCGATGGAAAAAATTCAAAGAGTATTAAAGGATTAGGTTTGGTTTCTTCAGTTTTTGATGAAAAAAAAATTGAATCACTTAAAGGTTTTGCCGCCATCGGTCACACCCGCTATTCGACAACCGGAGGTAATAAACTTTGCAATGTTCAACCGGTTGTTTTAAATCTGAAAGATGATGTTTTTGCATTAGCTCATAATGGAAATATTATTAATGCGATCGACCTGTCTCAAAAATTACCATCTGATATTAAATTATCTTCAACAAGCGATACGGAAATTATGGGTTGGGTAATAAAAAATTCTTCCGGAAAAGATTGGGTGGATAAGATTATTTCTTCCTTTAATAAATTTCAGGGGGCTTTTAGTATGATTGCTTTAACAAAAAATAAATTAATTGCCTTTAGAGACACATATGGTTTCAGACCTTTGATTTTGGGTAAATTAAACAATTCATTTATAGTTTGTTCAGAAACGTGTGCCTTGGATACTGTTGGAGCAAAATTTATCCGGGAAGTTGCCCCAGGAGAAATTATTATTATCGATGAAAAAGGAATGCATGCTATCGGAAAAGTGAGGTCCTTAAAAAAAAGTTTTTGTATTTTTGAGTATGTTTATTTAGCTCGCCCCGATAGTATATTTAATAAACAACTCGTTCATCAGGTTCGACAGAGGTCGGGGGAAATATTAGCTCATGAATCTCCAATTGGAGCCGATATGGTTGTCGCTGTTCCTGATTCAGGAACATCTGCGGCGATTGGATATTCAAAAGCTTCGGGAATTCCCTATGGTGAAGTTTTAATTAAAAACAGATATATCGGCCGGACTTTTATCCAACCGGAACAACATATCCGTGAAATGGGAGTAAAAATAAAATTTAATCCATTAAGAGAAATTGTTCGTAATAAAAGAATTATCATCGTTGATGATTCAATTGTCCGGGGCACAACAATGAAAAAAATAATAAAAATGTTAAAAGCTTGTGGGGCTAAAAAAGTCTATGTTCGTGTTTGCTCTCCCCCTGTCACTGATCCTTGTTATTTTGGAATTGATACTCCGGATAAAAATAAACTAATTGCTTCCCATTCCACGGTAAAAGAGATTGAAAAATTTATTGGAGCTGACTCGTTAAGTTATTTAAGTTTAGATGGTTTAAGAAAAGCTTCAAGAATAAAATCCAATAAACTTTGCACCTCATGTTTTGACGGAAAATATCCGATGCCTGTTGAGGGAGGATTTAGAAAAGATGTTTTTGAAACAATTGTCTAAAATTTACTATGAAAAAATTAGCTGTTTTAATTTCCGATACTGGGACCGGTACTAATTTACAAGCTATTATCGATGCAATAAAAAATAAAAAACTAAAAGCGGAAATCGTCAGTGTTATTAGCAGCTCTGAAAAAGCTTATGGATTACAAAGGGCAAAAAAATACAACATTTCAACAATTGTTGTTAGTAAAAAAGATAATTTAAAAATGATATTAGAAAAGCGGCGGATTGATTTCATTATTTTGGCCGGATGGAAATTAATAATTCCTAAAACTTTTGTTGACGGCTTTAAAAATAAAATTCTTAATCTTCATCCTGGGCTTATCCCTGATGTATTAGATGGAGTTGTAAAAAACCCTGATGGAACTCCCGGACTTTGGAACCGGGGAAAATTGACTAATATTGCTATCCAAAATTTTTTGGATAAAAAATCTACGTATGCAGGATCAACTGTTCATTTTTTATCCGAAGAGTTTGATTTCGGGAAAGTTTTAAACCGTTGTTTTGAAAAAATATTACATGGCGACACGGTTGAAAGTTTATATACAAGGTTGAAGAAAAAAGAAAATAAAATTTATGTTGAAGTGTTAATGAAATTGTGTAATGAGTAGGGAACAAAGATTTTTGTTCCCTACAAAAACATTATGAAAATTCTTATCATTGGCTCGGGTGGGCGGGAACATGCACTGGGTTGGAAAATAAAACAGTCTCCGCTGGTTAAAAAAATTTACTTTGCACCAGGCAACCATGGCACCAAAGACATCGGGGAGAATGTTTCAATTGAGGTAACCGAAATCGGTAAATTATTAAAATTTTCAAAAGAGAAAAAAATCGATCTAACTGTTGTTGGTCCGGAAACTCCTTTAGTTCTGGGAGTTGTTGATTTATTTAAAAAAGAAAAACTTAAGATTATCGGCCCTTCTAAAAAGGCCAGTCAAATTGAAAGTTCAAAAACTTTTGCTAAAGAGTTGATGACCAAATACAAAATCCCAACTGCTAAATATTTTTCCTTTACTAATTTAAATGATGCAAAAAAATACTTACAACATGTTAAATATCCACAAGTGATAAAAGCCGACGGTCTGTTTTTGGGAAAGGGAGTAGCTGTTTGTAAAAGTCGAAAGGAAGCTGAAAAATTTTTATCTGAACTCACTATTAATAAAACTTTTATTGAATCTGCAAAAAAAATTATCATTGAAGAATGTTTATACGGCCAGGAAATATCTTTTATGGTTATTACCGATGGAAAAGACTTTATATCGTTTTTACCTTCTCAAGACCATAAAAGATTAAATGAAAATAATCAGGGACCAAATACCGGGGGTATGGGAGCTTATGCTCCAGTACCTTTTCTTGATAAAGATTTAATAAAAAAAATTGAAAAAGAAATTGTCGCCCCAACGCTCAAAGCTATGGCAAAAGAAGGTTGTTTATATCAAGGAATTCTCTACCCCGGTTTAATCCTCACCCGCGAGGGACCAAAAGTCCTTGAATATAATTGTAGGTTTGGTGATCCGGAAACACAGCCACTTATGATGCAGCTTGAATCAGATTTAGTGGAAATTTTTCTTACCCAACAAAAAAATAAATTAAAAAATAAAAAAATAATTTTCAAAAAAGGTTTTTCTGTCGGAGTTGTCCTTACCTCTGCAGGATATCCTGGTGAATATAAAAAAGGAGATCAAATCCACGGATTGGATAAAATTAATGATAAAGATGTTCAAATATTCCACGCCGGCACAAAAGAAATAGATAAAAAAACAGTCACGAACGGCGGTCGTGTATTATCCGTCACTGCGACAGGTCCAACCTTAGAAGAAACTATTAAAAAAGCTTATCAATACATCGGAAAAAAAGCCGTTCATTTTAAAGGTATACAGTACCGAAAAGATATTGGTAAAAATGGATTAATATTTGGAGATAAGTATGATTAACAGGATTGAGATAATTTCAAGAATACCCGATACCCGCGCAGAGTTAAAAAAAAATCAGCTTCATCATATAAATAAAAGTATCGAAGAAGTTTTTCTAGTTGACGTTTATACAATTAAAAAAAATCTTAAACTTGACCAACTTGAACAAATTGCCTCTTCCTTAACAAATCCTGTCTATCAGAATTTTAAAATAAATCAGCCAACCTTAGTTAAAAAATTTTTCTGGGGAATTGAAATCGGATTTTTACCCGGAGTCACCGATAACATTGCAAGCACCGTTAAAGAAATTATTAAAGATCAGCTTAAAATAGAATTTACTGGTGACGAAGGAGTTTTTTCTTCTCAATTATTACTTATTAATGGAAGGCTTAATGAAAAGCAAATTGAAAAAATCGCTCTCGGATTAATTAATCCTTTAATCCAACGAGTTTATTATAAGAGTCAAGAAAATTATTTAAAGGATAAAGGTATGAATAAGGTTGCTCCTCAAGTAAATTTATCATCGGACAATAAAGTCGATATTATTGATTTAAATATCTCTGATGAAGAACTGACAAAAATTGGAAAATCTGGAATCAAAAATAAAGACGGGTCAAGTCGTGGGCCCTTGGCGCTTGACCTAAAATACATGAAAGAAATCCAAAAATATTTTAATAAATTAGGGCGAAATCCCTCCGATATTGAAATTGAATCAATTGCCCAAACTTGGTCGGAACACTGCCACCACACGATTTTCGCCGACCCTGTTGATGAAATAAAAGACGGATTATTTAATCATTTTATAAAAAGAGCTACGGTTGAAATTCGAAAGAAAAAAGGCAAAAAAGATCTTTGCACTTCTGTATTTACAGATAATTCAGGGGGGATAAAATTTGATGAAAACTATATAATCTCCCACAAAGTTGAAACTCATAACAGTCCGTCCGCCCTTGATCCTTTTGGTGGAGCAATCACAGGAATCATTGGTGTTAACAGGGACACAATTGGCTTTAATATGGGAGCCAAACCAATTTCGAATTATTACGGATTTTGTTTTGCTGATCCGAATTTAAAACCAACCCTATTTCGTGATAAAGAAAAAGAACAACCTTTACTCTCCCCTCGCCGAATCTTAGACGGAGTTGTTGCCGGAGTTAATTCCGGAGGTAACTGTTCCGGTATCCCAACCCCTCAAGGATTTCTATATTTTAATAACAGATATCAAGGTAAACCCTTAGTATTTGTCGGAACAGTCGGGATTTTACCGGTAAAATCTTCAGTAATAAAAAGGGCTAAACCCGGTGATTATATAGTTGTTATCGGCGGTCGTGTCGGCCAAGATGGAATTCATGGGGCAACTTTTTCTTCCGAAGCTTTGTCTTCAGGTAGTCCAGCCGGCGCCGTCCAGATTGGTGATCCCATTACTCAAAAAAAATTAAGTGACACAGTTATTAAAGAAGCCCGCAACCTTCATCTTTACAACAGTATTACCGATAATGGAGCCGGAGGAATTTCCTGTTCGGTTGCCGAAATGGCTAAAGAGTCAAACGGTTGTTTGGTTAATCTGGAAAAAGTCCCTTTGAAATATCCGGGACTTGAACCTTGGAAAATTTGGATATCCGAATCTCAGGAAAGAATGACTCTTGCTGTTCCAAAAAATAAATGGAGAAAATTTTCAGAATTAATGATAAGCCGTGATGTTGAAGCGACGATTATTGGCGAGTTTAATGACAGCAATCGATGTGTTGTGAAATATCATAAAAAGATCATTATGGACATTGATATGAAATTTCTTCATGATGGTTTACCGGCCCGTCCGATGAAAACCAAACTAATTAAATCAACTTTTAAAAAACCTTTTATCCCTAAACAAAATAATTTAAATGATGTTTTACTTTCTATGATGAAGCAATTAAATATTGCCTGTTTTGAATTTATCTCTAAACAATACGATCATGAAGTTCAAGCTAATTCTGTTATTAAACCATTGCAGGGTAAAGGAAAAGTGAATGGTGAAACGTCAGTAGTAAAACCAATTTTTGAATCTAGCCACGCCGTGGCAATTTCACAAGGACTATATCCTTCTTATAGTGAAATTGATTGTTATCAAATGGCTGCAGCAAGTATTGATACAGCTGTTAGAAACCTAGTCGCAGCCGGAGTTGATATTGATAAAATTTATCTACTTGATAACTTTTGTTGGTGCAGCTCTAACGACCCACAAAGACTTTACCAACTTAAAGAAGCCGCTCAAGCCTGTTATGATTTTGCCAAAATTTATGAAACTCCGTATATTTCCGGAAAAGATAGTATGTTTAATGATTTTAAGGGTTATGATGAAAAAGGTAATCCGGTAAAAATATCTGTTCCTCCGACTCTATTGATTTCCTCAATTGGAATAATCGAGGATGTTGTTAAAACTATCTCAATTGATGTTAAATTTCCCGACGATCTTGTCTATATTCTTGGTGAAACCAAGGAAGAATTAGGCGGATCGGAATATTTTGCTTTAAATAAGTCAATTGGAAATAGTATCCCAAAAGTTCAAGGACAAAAAAATAAAAAACTTTACCAAAGTTTTTACAAAGCCGGGCAATTACAGTTAATTTCTTCAGCAATTAGTATTACTCGAGGAGGTTTAGGAGTTGCGCTGGTAAAAACAGCATTAGCTGGAAAATTAGGAATAGAAGTTACCTTAAATGATTTACCCGGTAAAGTTTCCAGAAATGATTTTGCTTTATTCTCTGAATCTCAGGGACGAATATTAGTAACTATAAATCCTAAAAATAAAACAATGTTTGAAAAAATTATGAAAAGAAGCCAATTTAAACAAATTGGTTTCGTCACAAGTAATCAGGAGTTGATAATAAAAGATTTCGATAAAAAAACTATTGTTAATTTAGATCTTAAAAATATAGAAAAAAATTATAAATCAACATTTAAAGATTTTTAATCTATGAAACCAAAAGTTTTAGTTTTATCCGGTTACGGTTTAAACTGTGAAGATGAAACAAAGTACGCCTTTGAATTGGCCGGGGGCACGGGACAAATCGTTCATATTAATGATTTAATAAAAAATAAAAATATTATTAATAATTTCCAGATCATGGCCATTCCCGGAGGTTTTGCCTATGGAGATGACACCGGTTCAGGAAATGCTTATGGTTTAAAACTCCGAAATCATCTTTGGGAAGATATTTCAAAATTTATTTTGAAAGATAAACTCATTATTGGAATATGTAACGGTTTTCAAGTATTGGTTAATCTAGGATTAGTTCCTGCCCTCAATAAAAAGTACGGTGAACGCCAGGTTGCCCTGCTTCCCAATGAATCAGCTCGATATATAACTGGTTGGTTTGATCTAAAAGTTGAAAATGATACTCCCTGGTTGACAGGTATTAAAAAAATTTCTCTACCAATTGCTCATGGTGAAGGGAAGTTTTTTGCCTCAGATAAAATCTTAAAACAAATAAATAATAAAAATTTAATTGCTTTAAAATATGATAAAGTTAATCCAACCGGAACGATTCAAAACATTGCCGGAATAACCGATGAAAGTAAAAAAATTTTTGGCTTAATGCCCCACCCTGAACGGGCTATGTTTTTTACTCAATTGCCAAACTGGACATATATTAAAGAAAAATATTTACGTGAAAGAAAACTATTGCCGAAATTCGGACCGGGATTACAAATATTTAAAAATGGGGTAAACTATTTTAAATAACTATGAATGATCAATTTACTATCTCAACACTTGGCAGCCATTCGGCCCTTCAAATTTTAAAAGGAGCTAAAGACGAGGGGTTTAAAACTCTCATTATTTCATTAAATAAACATATTTCTTTTTACAAAAGGTTTCCTTTTATAGATGAAATTGTCAGCGTTAATTCTTTTTTGGAATTTCCAAAAATTGAAAAAAAACTTCAAGATAAAAATATAATAGTTATCCCTCATGGTTCTTTTGTTGCCTATCTTGGAATGGATGGTAACAAAATAATGTCTCTCCCATATTTTGGTAATAAAAAGGTTTTGGACTTCGAGTTTGATCGGGTTAAACAAGGAGAATGGTTAAAAAAATCCGGAATAAATACTCCACAGGAATTCAAAAACATCAGTGAAGTTGAATTTCCGGTTATTTTGAAATCTTTTGGCGCTGCCGGCGGAAAAGGATATTTTCTTGTTAATAATAAAGAGCATTTGAAAGAAAAAATTAAAACATTTAATAATAATCAATACATAATCCAACAATACGTTGTTGGGGTTCCTTTATATATTCATTATTTTTATTCACCGTTGACAAAAAATTTGGAGATTCTAAGTATGGACCGCCGGTACGAAACCAATGTAGATGCTTTGGGAAGAATTCCTTTTAATGTTGACCCAAGCTACGTTGTTGTAGGAAATAGCCCCTTGGTTTTGAGGGAGTCAATGTTACCTGAGGCATATGCGATGGGAGAAAAAGTTGTTAAACAATCACAGCAATTAATCAGCAAAAAAGGTTTATTCGGTCCATTTTGTTTGGAAACAATCATCACTCCAGATCAAAAATTTTATGTGATTGAAATATCCGCCAGAATTGTGGCCGGTACTAATCTTTTTATTAAAGGCTCTCCATATTCGGATTTACTTTATAATGAACCGATGAGCACTGGACGAAGAATTGCCAGAGAAATAAAAATAGCAATAAAGTCAAATCGATTAGAAAAAATTTTAGATTAATTTTATGAATATTAAACAAATTTTAGGTTTATATAATTTATCCAAGCTTACAATTGCCACTCTTGGAAGTCATTCAGCCCTTGATGTTTGCCGTGGTGCTAAAAATCTTGGCTTTCATACTTTGGTCATTACAGAAAAAGGTAGGGAAAAGACTTATGAAAAATATTATAAAACCCAAGGCTCCTTAGGTTGCGTTGATGAAACAATAACTCTTAATAAATTCTCAAATTTGTTAGAACCGGAAGTTCAAAAAAAATTGTTAGAAAGAAATTCTATCTTTGTTCCAAATCGTTCTTTTGAAGCTTATTTAAATTTTGACTATGAAACAATTGAGAATGATTTTAACATCCCTATGTTCGGTAACCGAGAATTATTAAAAATTGAAGAACGGGGCAGGAAAGAAAATCAATATTATCTTCTTGAAAAATCAGGGATTAAATATCCCAAGCAATTTAAAAACCCGAAAGAAATTGACCGATTATGTTTGGTCAAGGTCCAGGAAAAAAAACGTGTCTTTGAAAGAGCTTTCTTTTTAGTTGAAAGTTTTCAAGAGTATCAAAAACAAACTAAAGAAAAATTGGAGCAAGGAATTTTTACCGAAGAACAACTTAATCAGGCGGTTATTGAAGAATTTGTCGTTGGTGTCCAAGTTAATTTTAACTTTTTTTATTCTCCAATCTCTAATCGATTAGAATTGTTGGGAACCGATATGCGCCGACAAACAAATATCGAAGGTTTACTAAGAATTCCATCTTCCTACCAAACTGATGTTTCCAAAAAGATTAATGTTAAATATGAAGAGGCTGGACATATTGCCGTCACCGTTCTAGAATCAATGCTGGAAAAAGCTTTTGAACTTGGTGAAAAATTTGTTAAAACCAGTCAGGAATTATTTACACCGGGAATTATCGGACCCTTCGCTTTGCAGGGCATTATTACCGCCGGACCACCAAAAAAAGACATTATTGTTATCGATATTTCCCCACGAATGCCAGGTTCACCGGGAATTTCATCAACTCCATATGGAAATTATCTTTACGGACAATCTTTATCTGTTGGTCAAAGAGTGGCTATGGAAATTAAAGAAGCAACTAAATTAAATTGTTTTGTTAAAATATTAACATAATGAAAAATTTTGATTTTTCAACATATTTATCTCCTTTGACTTGGCGGTATGGGTCTGACGAGATGAGAAAAATTTTCAGTGAAAAGCACAAATATGAACTATGGCGAAAAATTTGGGTCGCACTAGCTGAAGCTCAACAACAAGTTGGGTTGGTTAGCAAAGAAGAGTTGGAAGATTTGAAAAAAAACGAAAAAAATATTGATATAGAAAAAATTTTTGAACTGGAAAAAGATACTAAACACGATGTGGTTGCTGCTATCAAAGAATATGCCGAAAAATCTAAAATTGGGGGCGGGAAAATCCATCTAGGAGCAACCAGTATGGATATTGTTGATAATGCCGATATGATAAGAATGATAGAGGCTTTAGCGATTGTTGAAAAAAAAGTCGTTGCTATCCTTAATCTACTAGCTGATAAAATTAGTGAATATTCAGATTTTCCATGTCTTGGTTATACCCACCTCCAGCCGGCAGAGCCGACGACCGTTGGCTACCGACTATCTTTTTACGCTCAAGATTTATTAACTGCTTATGAGTTTATTCAATTTGCAAAAAAAAATACTAAAGGAAAAGGCATGAAGGGGGCGGTTGGAACTGCTGCCAGCTATAAAGAATTATTAAAGGATAAATCAATCACCGTTGACCAACTGGAAACTAAAGTAATGAAAGATCTCGGGATCGATTCCGTTTTAATTAGCGGCCAAGTCTATCCCCGGCTTTTTGACTTTATCGTTTTGAACGCGTTGGTCATGGTGGCTTCAGCCCTGGCAAAATTTGCCGGAGATTTGAGAATTCTACAATCGCCTCTTTACGGCGAATGGTCGGAACCGTTTGAGAAAAAACAGGTAGGCAGCTCAGCCATGCCGTTCAAAAAAAACCCCATAAATAGTGAAAATATTTGTTCTCTTGCCCGATATGTAGCCACTCTCCCACAAGTGGCCGGCGAAAACGCCTCCCTATCCTATTTAGAAAGAACCCTTGATGATTCTGCTAATAAAAGAATAGTTATTGCCGAAGCATTTTTGACAACGGATCAAGTTTTAATGACGGCTGAAAAAATTATTGATGGCCTGGTAATTAATAAAGAAAGGATCAGTTTTAATTTAAATCAGTACGCGTCATTTGCCGCTTCTGAGTTAATTATTTTAGAAGCGGTCAAAAACGGAGCCGACCGTCAGGAAATACATGAAGCTTTAAGGATTAACTCGATGATCGCCTGGACAGATATTCAAAACGGTAAGAAAAATCCCATGTTGGAATTATTATCGGAAGATAAATTAATCAGTAAATATTTAAATAAAGATCAATTGGAAAAATTAATGGAAGTTGAAACACATATCGGCGACGCCCCTGAAAGGGCTAGACAATTGGTTAAAATAATCAAAAAAATATGAAAAATATTACTGTTTCTATCATCATGGGGAGCGATTCTGATCTAACCGTTATGAAAGAGGCCTTGGATGTTTTAAATGACTTTGAAGTTGATAACGAAATCCTTGTTTTATCAGCCCACCGGACATTTGAGGCCACCCGGGAATATGCACAGTCGGCGGTTGGAAAAGGAATAAAGGTAATTATTGCCGGAGCCGGCGGAGCTGCCCATCTCCCTGGTGTGATTGCCGCCATGTTTCCGCTACCTGTCATCGGTGTGCCGATTAAATCTAAATCCTTGGATGGTCTTGATTCTCTGCTTTCAATTGTCCAGATGCCTCCGGGAATTCCTGTTGCGACCGTTGGAATTAACGGGGCAAAAAACGCCGGTCTTTTGGCGGTTCAAATACTTTCGACCTCCAATAAAGACCTTGCGGTAAAATTAAATGATTTTCGCACAAAACAAAAGGAATCCGTGTTGGCTAAATCAGAAAAATTAGAAACACTTGGAGTAAAAAAATATTTAAATATTCTAAAAAAATAATATAATCACTAAAAAAGTAATTCTTGAGTCGGTTCCAAAGGTATTAAAGACTGTTGATCTTCCGCTTGGGAAAAAACTTCAGGGAAAGGTCCGCGATATATATTTTAAAGGTAAAAAAAGAATTTTAATTACAACTGACCGCCAATCTGCTTTTGATGTTATCTTGGGCAACATTCCCTTCAAAGGAGCCGTCTTGAATCAGTTGGCGGCTTTCTGGTTTAAAAAAACTAAACATATTATAGATAATCATTTAATTGATGTTCCAGATCCGAATGTATCGGTCACTAAAAACTGTGAGCCGATTCAGGTTGAAATGATTGTCCGCGGATATATTTCCGGAGTTACTAATACTTCGATCTGGGGATCTTATGAAAAAGGTGAAAGAGTTATTTATGGACTAAAATTTCCTGATGGTTTAAAGAAAAATCAAAAACTAAAAAACCCCGTCATTACTCCCACCACACATCCGTTAGTCGGGGCTAAAGGTCATGATGAAAGATTAACCCGAGAACAGATTATTGATAAAAAATTTGTCAGTAAAAAACTTTATGAACAAATGGAAAAAACCGCTTTGGCTTTATTTAAATACGGAACAAAGCTTTGTCTTTCCAAAGGTTTAATTCTCGTTGACACTAAATACGAATTTGGACTTCATAATGGAAAATTAACCCTAATTGATGAGATTCACACACCGGACTCTTCCCGTTTTTGGATCGCAAAAACTTATAAGTCAAGATTTGAAAAAGGGCTTGAGCCGGAAAACTTTGATAAAGAATTTTTAAGACTCTGGTATGTAAAACGCGGTTATCGGGGTGATGGCCCACCTCCCCCAATGGCAAAAGAACTGATCGTCGACGTTGCTCAACGTTATATCGGTGTCTACGAAAAACTCACTGGTAAAAAATTCAAAGCTTTTAAGTATCCAATTGAGGAAAGAATAAAAAAGAACTTAAGTGCGTACCTTTAAACTTTCTTTTTCGAAGGTTATATTTAATGGCTCAATGATGACTTTTTTTTCACCTGATTCAACGAATCCATAATCATATGCTTTGATATTATTTTTTTTTGCTAAATTTAAAACCTGTTCAACATCTTTTTCCGGAACAAAAATCGCAAAACCGGCTCCCATATTTAGATTTCCATAAGCCTCTTTGTCATCTAATTTTCCCTGTTCAACAATAAACTTTAAAACTTCAGGGACCGGCGGAAGATCTGTTATCCGATAGGTCAATTCTTTTTTGTGACGCATTAATTTTCTCCAACCATGTCCGGTGATATTCACCATATAATGTATGTCTATATTGTTTTTCAATAAATCTGTAATTGATTTCGCATAAATCATCGTCGAAGTTAATAGTAATTCCCCATAAGTTTTTCTTCCGTTCACTTTAGTCAAATAACCTTCCGGTAAACTTACAGTTATCTTTCGAGCTAAAGTTAAACCATTAGCATGAATTCCGCTGCTTTCAAATAATATTATCCTGTCGCCCGACTGTAGTTCTTCACCTAAACATAAATTTTTTTTCGGATCAATAATCCCAAAACATGCTCCAGCCAAATCAATCTTATCCTCATTAATAATTCCCGATAAAACAGGAGTTTCTCCCCCGCCCCAAACTACTCCGGAGTCATTGCTGGCTTTTGTCCAGCCGGAAATCAGATCATCGGCTCTTTTTTTGTCGGAAAACCAATCTGAGGAGCCGGCTGCCCAGTAAGCCATTATGCTCAACGGTTTGGCTCCAACAGTAATAAGGTCGTTAACGATCATCGCCACTGTGTCATAGGCAACGTTGTCATAATAAGTTTTACCTGTTAATTTGCACATTTCGTCGGCGACCAAACTTTTGGTCCCCAACCCTTCAATGACGGAAGCAAAATAGTATCCCCCGGCGTCTACTACATGAGCTGACTCACCGCGGCTTTGACTAACTTCTTTATAGTTTGAAGGAAGGTTATTGATCGTTTTTTTTCCAGCCTGTTGGGCTATTCTTTTCATGTAGTCAATTGTTTCATAATTCACTCCTGCCTTTTTATATGTTAATTGATTTTTCATTATTTAATAACCGATAACCTTTTAAGACATGCCTCTTTTCCCAATATCTCCATTGACTCATTTAATGGCGGGGAAATTTTCTTACCGGTAATCACCATTCTTATATCGGCAAAAAACTGGGAATTCTTTATCTCTAATTTTTTTGCTAAATTTATTAATGATTCTCCAATTAAATCCGATTTCCAATTATTTATATTTTTTAATTCTGCGGAAACTATCCCAAAAAAATCTTTTTTACCTGATAAGTCGATTTCATATTTTTCCGGAGCTTTAAAAAAGAACTCACACAGCGGTAAATAATCAGATAATTTTTTGATTCTTTCTTTAATTAGAGGAATGGTTCTTTCGATCAAATCTTCGGGATATTTTTTATCAAGGAATTCAAAAATTTTAGTTTTTAATTTTTCATTTTTCATTTCCCTGATATAAACCCCGTTCATCCATTCCAACTTTACCGGATCAAAAACGGGGGCTGTTTTCTGAATGTCTTTAATGTCAAAAACTTTTATATACTCATCCAGCGAAAAAATATCTTTTCCTTCCGGGTGGCTCCAGCCCATCTGGGCTAAATAATTCAATAAAGCTTCCGGGAATATACCCTGTTCCAAGTAATATGAGGTCCAGACCGGGTTTTTTCTTTTTGATAATTTTGATTTATCAGGATTTCTAAGTAAAGAAATATGAGCAAAAACTGGCAATTCCCAACCGAATGCCGTATAGAGAATAATGTGTTTCGGTGTAGAAGGTAGCCATTCTTCACCGCGGATAACGTGAGTGATTTTCATTAAATAGTCATCGACGACAACTCCAAGATGATAGGTTGGAAACCCGTCGGATTTAAGCAGTACCTGGTCATCAAGATTTTTTGTCTCGATAGTTATTTCTCCCCTAACGACATCATCAAATTTTATTTGACCCTCAGGGATCAATAATCTAATAACAAATCTGCTTCCTTCTTTAATTTTTTTTATAACTTCTTCTTGATTATCAAAACATTGCCTGTCGTATTTTGGGACTAATTTATTTGCCTGTTGATCTTCACGCATTTTTGTCAATCTTTCCGGAGAACAAACACAGTAGTATGCTTTTCCTTTTTTCACTAATTCTTCTGCGTGTTTTTTATAAATATCCAGTCTCTCTGATTGTCGATAAGGTTTATAAGGTCCGCCAACTTCAGGGGATTCATCAGCAGCAAGTCCAATTTTTTTTAAAGTTTTTAACATTTGAACTTCCCCTCCTTCAACGATTCTTGTTCTGTCTGTGTCTTCTATCCTAATAATAAATTGGCCTTTATTTTTTTTTGCCCAAGCGTAGTTCATCAAAGCAGTTGCAACCGATCCCACGTGAACATCAGCACCAGTTGGAGACGGAGCAATTCTTGTTCTAACCATATGAAGAATTATATAACACCTGCTGAATTATTTTTTCGGATTATTCGCATTGACAATCTTCCCCGCAACAACCGAGATATTGTTTAAAGCTCTCCTCAATCACTTTCCAGTCGAGATTTTCAAAAAAAGAATCGATATATCCGGCTCTATTTACACCATAATCAACAAAATAAGCATGTTCATAAGTATCAAGGGCGACTAACGGTTCAACTTCCCACATTGCATAGGTATTTTGCGAATCTCCTAAATAGTTAACCAGTCTTTCTTCCCGCCAGTTCCAACATGTCCAAACCCAACCACGGGCGGAAATTCCTGTGGCTTTTAAATCTTTTTTATAATTTTCAAAGCTGCCGAAATCTTTCTCAATTTGCTCTAGTAATCTACCTGTTGGTTTTCCTCCTTTACCTCCAAGATGAGAAAAATAAATTTCATGATTGATCACTCCGCCCCATGCGAAAGATAGTTCAACCTTCAATTCCCGAATGGCTGAAAAAACCTGATTTGCCTTTGAGTAGTCCTCATCTTTTAACGCGGTTAATTTTTCCTGAATTTCATTGTATTTATTAACATATCCCGTGTAAAGTTTTAAATGTTCTTCGACGGTCTTTTTTGAAATTCCCTTCATCGATAAAATCTTATCTGAAAACTTCTTTACTTCCAATTTTGTTACTTTCATATTTGATATATTTAAACTTTTAATTTTAACTGTACGGAACAAAAATCTTTGTTCCCTACATATTTTATTCTACTACTAATTTTCCTTTCATGTCTCGATGGCCTTCGCCACAAAGAACGGAACAAAAAAAATTAAATTCACCTTTTTTATCAGCTATAAATTCAACTGTTTCTTCTTTATTTGGAACAAGATCAACTTTGACATTAAATTCGGATAAAGCAAAGCCATGGGTAACGTCAATACTTGTAATCTTTAATTTAACCTTATCACCTTGTTTGACAGTAATAATGGCCGGATCAAATGCCCATTGTTTTGCTGTCATTGTGAATTCTCGAACCGGATTTGATGAAGTTGTTGTAGTAACAGCAGACTGAACAGCTTGTTTTGAAACTTCTTCTTGTCTTGACGGTAGTTTATTTTGATTGAAAAGAAACACTCCTCCAACTATTAATAATCCAATTATTATCAATCCCGTAAACTTATTCATTTTAACTTATATTAAATTAGTAATAGTTAGATATTAAACTAATTATTTATTTATGTCAAGTAGATCAGGTCGTTTTTTCTTAGTTTCTTCGAGGGATTTTTCCAGTCGCCATTTTTCAATTTTTTTATGGTCTCCTTTTAAGAGAATTTCCGGAACTTTTTTACCTACAAATTCCTCCGGCCTTGTAAATTGAGGATATTCCAATATTTTTTTATCATCAATATTAAAACTTTCATTTTTGGTCGCCTGATCTTTCTTCAAAACTCCCGGGATCAAACGGACCACTGAATCGACAATTGCAGATGCCGGAATTTCTCCTCCGGTTAAAATAAAATCCCCCATTGATATTTCTTCGTCAACATAATCAAGGATCCGCGCGTCAACATCTTCATAATGTCCAGCAATAATGATTAAGTGATCCAACTTCGAATATTCCTCAGCCTTCTTTTGATCAAACTGTTTCCCTTTTGGACTTGTTAATATAATTTTAGAAATTGGTTTTTTGAGATTTGAAGTTTGTTTGGAAATTGGAAATTGAAAATTGGAAATTACGGATTGTATTGCTTTGTATAGTGGCTCAATCCGTAATATCATTCCCGCTCCTCCCCCGTAAGGCCTGTCATCAACCGTTCCATAATCATCAATGGCGAAATCGCGAAGATTTATTATTTCTATTTCCACTATTTTTTTTTCAACCGCTCTCTTAACAATACTTTCTTCAAAAAAACCGGATATCATTTTTGGAAAAAGGGTAATAACAGATATTTTCATAGTAGAATTATATCAATATGAAGATTATTATTCTTAAGTTTATCCGGTTCTACCAAAAAACCAGATTTTTTCATGGGGCAATTGCCAGACAATTATTTTTAACTGATAGTGTTTGCCGTTTTACCCCCACTTGTTCAAATTACACTTATGAAGCCGTAGATAAGTACGGAGTAATTAAAGGACTTTTTTTCGGTATCAAAAGAATTATCCGCTGCCACCCTTGGAGCAAAGGCGGATTTGATCCGGTTCAATAATTAAAATGGGCAAATTCATTATAAAGTTCATCTATAGATCTTTTTAAATTCTTTGCTCTATTATTAAATCTTGCATTTCTAATTGAATCAAATGCCTTTTGTAGTATCTCTTTATTTTCAGGCTGTTCATAAATTATTTGCCTTATTTGTGTAGGATCTAAAAGCAATAAAATCAGCGGTGCAAAAGTCGGATCGGTTAAAAAAACATCCGCTTTTTCTTCAACTTTTTTTCTTTGCGCGAAACCACCAAACCCTATTCTTAAATCTGTTGTTGGGGCTGTTTTAACCTCTGATGTACCATCTCCAACTATAGCAATGGGAGAAGCTATTTTTTTCTCTTCCAATAGTTTCTCTATTTGTAATTTTTTTCCACCTTCTTTAGAAAGTAAATTTTCCCTGTCAAAGTCAACAAAGTCACCATTTTTATCAAATAAAAGCTCGTTTGCATAAACTTGATCTAATAAAATTCCTAGGTGCTCCGCTAATTTTTCCATCATATTTATAAATCCTCCTGAAAGAAGAGATATATCCACCCCCATATTTTTTAATATATTAAAAGTCTTTAAGGCATTGGGAACTATATTATCCAAATAAATTTTTTCAACTTTTGCAAGTTGCTTTTCTTTTGGTTTAATAATATTAAGTCGTTCTGAAAGTGCTTCGTCAAAAGGCTTATCTCCTCCCATTGCGTTATTTGTGATTTCTATAACTGCTTTTTCCACTTTCTGTCCTTGCATTAAAGCTAAAATATCTATCCCCTCAATACCATATCCGCGTCTATAACCAACTAGACAACTATCGATATCTACCATAATCGTAGGATAAAACTTATGTTCAAGTGAATATAACTTACTTTTATTTTCCAATTGTCCAATTTTTTCTATCATGTTTATATTTTTTTAAATTAATAATTACCCATAAAAAAACCTCCCTTTCGGGAGGTGAACTTTAATTTATTTTTTAACTAAATTTTTTCCATAAAAATACCTCCCGACACTATAGATGAGCTTTCGGAAGGTGAATAATTATTATAAAAATCTACTCTTGGATTCATGTTGATCATTATAACAAATAGTGTTAAAAAAATTCGTTTGACAATTATTTTTTTGTTTATTATATTATTGATACCTTATGGTAGATAATATTGACGAATTGATTTATTCAGCCATATTCTCTCCCGACGAATCGATTAAAAAATCTTCAAGAACCTCTATCCGAAGTTTAGCCAAAGAAAAAGGAATTAAACTTGCATCGATTAATGATCTATATATGTCTATCGGTCAAGGAAAGGTCAGCGGCTTTACGGTTCCGGCAATAAATGTCCGCACTCTTACTTATGATCTAGCTCGCCAAGTTTTTCAAATCATGATAGAAAAAAAAGTTGGTCCTGTTTTATTTGAAATTGCCCGGTCTGAAATTAAATATACGGATCAACAACCGGATGAATGTGTTGTTTCTATTTTGGCCGCCGCTATTAAAGAAAACTATGTCGGTCCGGTTTTTATTCAGGGCGATCACTATCAATTTTCGGCAAAAAATTTTACTGTCAATAAGCAGGATGAGATCGATAAAATAAAAGAATTGATTAAAAAATCAATCGATGCCGGTTTTTATAATATTGATATCGATGCTTCAACCTTAGTTGACCTTTCCAAGACAGAGCTTGTCGAAAGACAAAGAAATAATTATGAAATGACAGCGTTATTGACCGAGTATATCCGTTCCATCCAGCCAAAAGACATTATGATTTCCATCGGCGGTGAAATTGGACATATCGGTGGAGTTAATAGTAACGTCGCTGATTTTGAAACTTTCATGGATAACTACTTAAAATTAATTAAAGACAAAAATTTAGTTGGTGTTAGTAAGGTCAGCGTCCAAACCGGCACCTCACATGGAGGAATTCCACTACCAGATGGAACAATCGCCCAAGTCAAGCTGGATTTCAATGTATTAAAATCGATTACGGAATCAGCCCGAAGTAAATATAAAATCGGGGGGTCGGTCCAACATGGAGCCTCCACTCTTCCCAATGATCTTTTCCATAATTTTCCGACATATAAAACGCTTGAAATTCACTTAGCCACCGGCTTTCAAAATATTGTTTATGAACATATGGAGCCAAAATTAAAACAGGAAATTTATGAATGGCTGAAAGTTAACTGTAAGGATGAAATGAAAGAAGAACAAACTGAAGATCAAAATTTATATAAAACAAGAAAAAAAGCCCTTGGACCTTTTAAAGAAAAGATTTGGAAAATGGACAAAAAATATAAAGATGAGATTCTTGCCGCTTTAAAAACCCAGTTTGAATATTTATTTACCCAGCTCAATTTATTTAACACCTCTAAATGGATAGAAACCTAGCTCTCGAATTTATTCGGGTTACGGAAGCGGCTGCTATCGCAGCGGCTAAATGGATCGGCTGCGGAGATAAAAATAAAGCTGACGGAGCGGCGGTCGATGCAATGAGGTCTCGCTTTAATTTAATTGATTTTTCCGGAACCGTTGTTATTGGAGAAGGTGAAAAAGATGAAGCTCCAATGTTATATACCGGAGAAAAAGTCGGCACAAGAAAAGGTCCGACAATGGATTTGGCAATTGATCCTCTCGAATGTACTGAAAGTGTTGCTTATGGAAGATATAATGCCACAACCGTTGTTGCTTCAGGACCAAAAGGTAGTCTTCTTCATGCTCCGGATACCTATATGAAAAAAATTGCCGTTGGTCCTTCGGGTAAAAATGCTATTAATCTTGAGGCCTCTGTTAAGATTAATATCGAAAAAACCGCCAAAGCCATGAAAAAAAAGGTTGGAGATATTACGGTTGTTGTTTTGGATCGGGAAAGACACCAAGATTTGATTAAAGAGATTCGTGACGCAGGAGCTCGTGTCAGATTGATCACCGACGGTGATGTTGCCGCCGCTATCGCTACTTGTTTTCCTGAAAGCGGCATCGACATGCTTATGGGTCTCGGAGGATCAACAGAAGCAGTGTTAGCTGCCGTTCCTGTCAAAATTTTGGGTGGAGAAATTTTATGTCAATTTAAACCTAAAAAAGACGCTGATATTCCAAAAATTAAAGCTGCCGGAGTTAAAAATATTAATAGAATTTTTACTGCTGAAGACCTTGCTCATGGAAAAGAATTAACGTTTACGGCAACCGGGGTTATTGACGGCCCCCTTCTTAATGGAGTTATTTTTGGAAAAAATAAAGCCGTTACCCATTCAATCGTTATCAGAGGAATATCCGGTACAATCCGCTACATTACCACGCATCACCACTATTATAAATAAAAAATTTTAACCTATGAAAAGAATAAAGGTTGGTCTTAATGGTTTCGGTCGAATCGGCCGGGCTTTTACCAGAATTGCTTTGACCAGAAAAAGTTTTGAAATTGTAGCAATAAATACCAGAAAAACATCAACTTCAATAATGGCATATCTTTTGGCTTTTGATTCTGTTTATAGACGTTTTGGAATGACCGTCAAGGAAGAGTCTGATGGGATTTCCGTAAATGGAAAAAAGATTTTAACCTTACTTAATGATAAACCTGAAAATATCCCTTGGAACAAATATGGTGTCGATATTGTTGTCGACGCTACCGGTGCTTTTAATAAAAAGCCCGATTTGGCTAAACATATAAAGGGTTCTGTAAAAAAGGTTGTTCTAACTGCTCCGGCAAAGGACGAAGAGACGCCATTCGTTGTCCTTGGTGTCAATGATAAAACTTTTAATTTTAAAAAGGAAACGGTTATTTCTAATGCTTCCTGCACAACCAACTGCTCTGCCCCTATGTTTAAAGTGATTAATGACAACTTCAAAGTTGTCAGTGGATTTTTAACGACAACTCATGCAGTGACCATTAGTCAAAAACTCCTTGACGATGCAGGAAAAAATCCCGGCGGATCTAGGGCCGCTTTCATAAATATTATCCCTTCAACAACGGGAGCCGCCAAAGCTGTTGCCCGAGTTATTCCCGAACTCAAGGGTAAGGTTGACGGTATGTCGCTTCGGGTTCCGGTTGCAACCGGTTCTATCACTGATATTTCTATCATTGTTGAGAAACCGACCACAGTTGAAGAGGTAAATAAGAAATTTAAAAAAGCATCGGAAACCTCAATGAAAGGAATCTTAGGTTATGAGGACCGGGTTTTGGTTTCATCTGATTATATCGGGTCACCATTCTCCTGTATCTTTGATGCCAACTACACAAAAGTTGTCAACGGTAATTTGGTGAAAATATTTGGATGGTATGATAATGAATGGGGTTACAGTACAAGATTAGTGGATCTGGTTGAGAAACTGGCTGATTTTGTTTAACATGAAAAAAATAACTTATATCGATGAAGTCGAAATCAAAAATAAAACCGTTCTCCTTAGGGTTGATTTTAACGTTTCGTTAAATACCGACTATACGATTTCCAATGATGCTCGAATCAGGCAGTCACTCCCGACAATTAATTATTTATTGAAAAATAATAACCGGCTGGTGATTATATCCCATCTCGGCCGGCCAAAAGGAATTGATAAAAAATTTTCGCTTAAAGTTGTCGCGGATAAATTAAAAGAGTATCTGCCTGGTTTTAAAATCTCTCTTGCCGAAAATGTCGAGGAGGCAAAGCAAAAAAAAGAAAAAATTGTTATTTTGGAAAATATCAGATTTTTCCCAAAAGAAAAAGACTTCTCTACTATATTTGCCAAACAACTTTCTTCTTTGGGAGATGTTTATGTAAACGATGCTTTTGGAGTTTGCCATCGGTCTGATACTTCAGTTATCGGACCACCTGTTTTTATCCCTTCTTATGGAGGTTTACTGCTTAAAAAAGAATTAGTAATGATTTCCAAAATAACTCACAATCCAAAAAAACCGATTGTGGCAATAATTGGCGGGGCAAAAGTTTCAACTAAGGTCGGATTGATAAATAAACTTATAAAAATTGTTGACTATCTTATTATCGGAGGCGGTCTTGCTAACACTTTTGTCAATGCTCAGGGCCATGAAATTGGAACAAGCTTCTGTGAATATGAAGCTGTTCAACAAGCGAGAAAGCTCTTATCTCTTGTAAAAAAAGGCCGTGCATTAATAGTTCTCCCGGTCGATGCGGTTGTTGCAAAAAGTAAAAATGATAAAGAGCATGAAGTAAAAAAAATAGATAATATTTCTCCTGAAGAGTCAATTTTTGATATTGGGCCGGAAACAAAAGCGCAAATTGGAGGAATTTTGGCTAAGGCAAAAACTATAATTTGGAACGGTCCGGTTGGTTATTTTGAAAATCCTGCTTTTAAAGAAGGGACTGATTTTATTTATTATTCAATCGCTCAAAATACGGATGCAGTTTCAATTGTTGGCGGTGGAGATACCTTAGCGGCTATTTCCAAAAAAGAATATTTAGATAAAATCACTCATATTTCAACAGGTGGCGGAGCCATGTTGGAACTGATTGAAAAAGGAACTTTGCCGGGGATTGAAGCTTTGAAAAAATGATTATTTAATAATTTCCACTACTCTGTTTACCTCTCCCGGCGATTTGACAATGGCCGTCGTTTTTGATTTTAATATTGACGGCAGATAGCTTTTACCAATAATTTTTGTTTCATCCATCCAATAAATATCCAGGTCTAAATAGGTATTTTTGTTCCAAAAACTTTTTACTTCTTTTTCAGGAAAAATAAAGATCATTCCATCAAAATTAACCGGCTTTTTATAAAACATCAGGCCTTTCTCCCACTGTTCCTGATTATTAGCAGTTAACAAGCAATGATTTTTATTTTTAATCAAATAAGTTTGTGCTTTGTTATTAATACATTTATGTTTGTTAAAAAAGAAAGCCAACCCAAATGAAAAAATAAAAACAAATATAATTAGACCAATTTTTTTCACTTAGTCGGAGCGGCGGGACTTGAACTCGCGGCCTCAGCGTCCCAAACGCTGCGCTCTAGCCATCTGAGCTACGCTCCGTTATCTGACAATTAGTTTGGCTAACCTATATTCTAACAGAAATTCTTGTTATAATTAACGTTCCTTATGAAAAATAATAAATCTTTATTGACGATTTTTCTTGTTGTCTTTATCGATCTTTTGGGTTTTGGAATTATCCTTCCCCTTCTCCCTTACATTGCCGAAAAATATTCCGCCAATCCTTTTCAAATTGGTATGTTGACAGCTACTTATTCTTTCTTTCAACTAATTTCTGCTCCAATTTTAGGCAGGCTTTCTGATCGTTATGGACGAAAAAAATTACTTATTATTTCACAGCTTGGCAGTACGGTCGGCTATCTAATTCTTGGATTATCTGGAAGTTTACCCCTCTTATTTCTGTCAAGAATAATTGATGGAATAACGGGGGGAAACATATCGATTGCACAAGCCTATATTGCCGATGTGACGACAAAAGAAAATCGAGCTCGCGGCATGGGAATGATAGGTGCGGCTTTTGGATTGGGATTTATTTTCGGACCCGCAATTGGTGGTTTTTTATCTAGATTTTCTTACTCGGCTCCGGCATATTTTGCCACTGCTATTTCCCTACTGACAGTTTTAACTACAATATTTTTCTTAAAAGAAACCGTTGATGAAAAAAAGGCTATAGTTTCACCAAAAACAAAATTAAATATAACAGAATTTAAAAAAGTTTTATCAATTTATCCTATTGGAATCCTAATAGTTGTTTTTTTTGTTGTGAATCTTTCCTCATCCATCCAACAGGGAAATTTTGCTCTTTGGACTCAAAAAACATTTAACTATGGTCCTGCAGAAAACGGCTGGTTGTTTGCATATATTGGGATATTGGCAGTATTTGTACAACTCAAAGTCCTACCTTTTTTGACAAAAAAATATCGTGAAAAAACAATCTTATATGTTGCTTTATTTTTTATGTTCGTTGGCCTAACCTTAATCCCTTTAATACCTACCCCCAACTTCTTGTACGTTTCTCTTTTTTTCCTACCTTTCGGAATGGGTCTATCAAACCCAACAATTCAAGCTTTGGCTTCAGAAAACGTTCCAAAGGAAGAATATGGAGGAACTTTAGGATTTTTGCAATCAGCAGGAAGTTTAGGTCGAATAATCGGACCAATTATTGGTGGAATTGTTTTTGAATTCTTTGGAAAGGATAATGCATTTTATTTTGCCGGTGTTATTATTCTTATTATTTTGATATATTCAAAACTGAAGCTTAAATGAAAAAACTTTGGCTTATTATACCGGCGGTTTTATTTTTTATACTGTTTGTTTTGTTCACATTCGTTGTTAAAAGCGATATTCTTAACAGCTTTGATTTTAATACTACGGTAAGATTACAAAACCATATCCCGACAAAGATTGACACTATTTTTTCTACTTTGAGTTTGGTTGGAAGTTTTGAAATACTAGCCGGAATTCTTCTTATTATTTTTATTTTTAGAAAAAAACTAATTTCTTTACTAATATTTATCCCGTTTGCTGTGGCTCATTTAGTTGAAATTGTTGGAAAATCACTCATGCATCATCCGGGACCGCCGCATTTATTCTTTCGCTACAACGTAGAGTTTTTTTTCCCTTCCTCTTATGTCCAACCCGGATCATCTTATCCGTCCGGACATGCCTTAAGGATTATATTTGTCTCAGTAATATTTTTTTATGTGATTATGAAATCAAAGATTAATAAAAATATAAAAATATTGATTAATACTTTTTTAATTGTATTTAATATCGCGATGCTTGTTTCAAGAATCAGCCTTGGGGAACATTGGACCACCGACGTAGTCGGAGGTGTCCTTCTTGGTCTTTCATCAGGCATCTTCGCCCTTATTTTTCTTTAAAGCCCATTGCCAGTTCGCGGAGCTTTGCTTCAGGATCTTTCGCCAAAACAAAACCGGATGCAAGTATGGCTCCCACTGCACCCAATTTAACTGCCTGTCGAATGTCTTCCCCGGTTGAGATCCCGGCCCCAATTACGAGAGGTCTTTTTAAAACTGAAACTAATTTTTTTATATTATCCTCCTCTTTTGAAATCATTGAGACTCCCGTACCAATCATATCTTCTCTTTCATAGGATAAATAATCCGGTTCCCATTTATCAAACAACATCATCATTTCCGGACTAAAACCGCAGATGACACTTTTTAAACCGTAATCCTTTGCCTGATCTAATATTTTTTTTACACTAACATCATCCATTTTATGTTCACTATGGTTGATGACGACGCCGGTTGCTCCCGCATCTTTTAAAGCATAAGGAGAAAGCCAACCCATATTTTTTCCCGGTTCAATCGGATCCATGTGCTGCGCCCAAACTTCAATCCCAAGCTCTTTTTTGACTCTATAAATATCTGTTGCCTGTACCGCCGGGATTATCTCAACTCCGGTTTCTTGACTGACCTTTTTTACACAAGATAAAAGTTTAATCGCTGCACTACCTGTCGATTCCTTATAGGTTTTTAGGGACAAAAAAATCATACTAGATTTGTTAAAATTTTTAATCGCAAATGCCTGTTAACATATCAGAAGGAAACTGGAAGCTCTTAATAAATTGACAGTCAGGAATACCATTACCTTCCCAAACAATTGTCCATTTTCCATTCTGTTTTGCTGCTAACCACATTCCTCCCCCTCCCTGTTCTGTTGCTCCCCCTCTGGCAAAATCTTCTGTTTGTTTTGAAACCGTAATCACCAAATTATTTGCTGTTTGTCCATGTATACCTACAAGAAGTTGTTTTATAATCGTTTTCAAATCTTGAGCTTGTTCGCAAGCTTCTTCCCAAACACGAAGACATTTTTGTTTAATTCCACACCAACTATATCCGGCTGAACCTTTACATCCGTGTTCATCCAAATCGCCGCCGATTAAATTTTTCTGGATTGTAGGGGTAACTGTAGTAGAAACTTCAGAAGTTTTATTTTCTAATTTAAAGTTATATTTTTGAGAGAACAAATATCCACCGACAAAGGCAAAAATTATTAGCAGTCCCACTAATAAATTTTTAAGCATAGATACATGTTATCAGTTAGCATTTTGATAATCAAGATAATCCTCTTGACAAAGTGAACTAATGTTCACTAAAATAGATTATGCAGGAAAAATTGTTTGAAAAAATAAGCGTTATATTTTCATATAATTCCGAAAAAAATATCGCTATACCTTATAAGATCCGTTGGCAGCTGCGTGACTATTTTATAAAAAAACTTGCTTATCATCATAAAGTTCGTGAGGGCCGTGAACTTTTTCATATTTTTCATGTTACCGACGGAAATCTTGATTTCAAATTACGATTTAATACTGAGGATCTCAGTTGGATTTTAGAGGAAATTTCCGATGGACTACCCGATTAATAAAGATACCCCTACAATCATGCATATCGACCTTAACTCTTGTTTTGCAACTATTGAGCAACAGGCTCATCCCCATCTTCGCGGCAAACCTTTGGTTATTGCCGCCTATTCAACCCCAGGCGGATGCATTCTGGCTTCATCAATTGAAGCAAAAAAAATGGGTATTAAAACCGGAATGCGGGTAAGAGAAGCACGGATAATCTGTCCAAATGTTATTGTCCGTGATCCCGATCCAATCCTTGTTCGTGATGTCCATAAAAAATTTATGCAAATTTGTGGGAATTACTCACCGGATGTTGTTCCTAAATCAATTGATGAAGTGGTTATAAATTTTTCTCAAACTCCGTCACTACAAAAAGGTTTAAAAAATATCGGAATAGAAATAAAAAAAAGGTTCCGTAAAGAAATCGGTGAATGGATTTCCTGCAATGTCGGGATATCAACCAACAGATTTTTAGCTAAATTAGCGGCTTCTCTTCATAAACCTGATGGCTTAGATATAGTTGACTATCAAAATTTGAAAGATGTTTATTCAACATTAAAATTAACCGATCTTAATGGGATTAACGTAAGATTTGAGGCCCGTCTTAATCAGGCTGGCATTTATAATCCTTTGGAGTTTTTGAATACAGATGATGTTTTTTTACGGAAACAAGTTTTTAAAGGTATTACCGGTCATTATTGGTTTTTAAGACTGCGGGGATGGGAGGTTGATGACTTTAAAAACAAAAGAAAAAGTTATGGCCAAGATTATGCGCTGACAAAAAAAACCGACAACATTGATGAATTAAAAAAAATCATTATAAAACTTTGTGAAAAAATGGGCCGCCGGCTCCGTGCCTCCAATAGTTGCGCTTTTGGAATACATTTGGGATTGGTTTATCACGATTGGACTTTTTGGCACAAAGGACATAAATTTAAAGAGCCGTCTTATACAACCCAGGAATTATTTTCAAAAATTATGATTTTATTTTTTCAACAACCAAATAAAATGATTGTTTCTAAAATTGCAGTATCCTGTTTTGAGTTAAAACCCGTCTTTGATATTCCTCCAAGCCTTTTTGAGACCGGCATTGAAAAAAAAAGAAAGATATCTTTAGCTCTTGATAAGGTTAACGACCGCTACGGAGAATACGTCATCTTTCCTGCTCTGATGATGGATATGAAAAATACCATTCTTGATCGGATTGCATTTGGAAAAATATAATTAGGGGGTAGGCGTGGCGGTAATAATGGTTCCGACTTTAATGGCCGGACAGAATTTATAGCAGAATTGTTTCCTTGCCCCATTTCTTATTGACGTGTTACATGCGGTCGTACAATCCATTCCTTGAGCAACTTTATCGCCTACTTTATTGCAGGGATTGATACATTTAACTTTGTTTTCCGGAATTTTAAAGACCTGATTGCATAAAGCTTGGCAATTATATCTTGGAATTCCGTCACGTGCAATTGTTGGTGTTGGTACTTCTTGAGCGCTGCTTTTATATGAATAATTATTATTATTTTGGGTAACAAAAAAAACTATCACAAGCATGAAAGATATCACGAATAATACGGCTAAAAATTGGAACTGACTAATCCTGCCGGTAATATTTTGTTCGTCTTGTTTTTCCATCATTTAATTCCTATTTTAGCAGATAACCGCCATCGACCACAATTTGACTGCCCGTCATATATGATGACATCTCCGATGCTAAAAATAAAACTGCTTTTCCAATATCGTCCGGCACTCCCATTCTACCCATGGCTACTTCCATTTTTGGCGGCTCTGGATTTCTGGCAATCTCAATCGGTTTGCCCTGCGACTGCCCAACGGCAACTCCCGGAGTCATGACCCCTCCCGGTGCAACCGCGTTTACCCAAATATTATTTTTTGCCAACTCCAATGCTACATTTTTGGTAAATCCCCAAACTCCGTGTTTTGATGCATCGTAATGAGAAAGGCCGATCATTGAAGGGTGGATTGCATCAATTGAGGTTATGTTTATAATCTTTCCGCCTTTTCCCTGTTTAATCATTTGTTCAGATACATATTTTGTTGTCAAAAATACCCCTCTTAAATTGGTCGCAATAACACGATCAAAGACTTCACTCGTCAGTTGAGCTAACGGAACCATAGGATACATACCGGCATTATTAACTAATATATCTACACCTCCAAATAATTTTATCGCTTCTGTCACTAAATTTTTTACTTCTTCTTCCTGAGATACGTCAGTCTTTACCCCTGCAGCTTTAAGTCCTTTTTGTTTTAATTCTTCAACCGCCTTATTCACTTCTTCAATATTGCGACTGGTAATAATAACATTGGCTCCTGCTTCAGCTAACCGGTAACTTATTCCGTAGCCTATCCCTAGAGATCCTCCCGTTACAATCGCAGTTTTCCCCGATAGATTTAAAAGCTTATCTTTTGATATTATTTCCATATATTTCCGCCTGCTGGCGGATTAATTTATAACAGTAATCATACTGATTTCTAAGACTTTGTTTTTATTTTCCTTTGAAAGAATTTTAAAAATATTATTGGTAAGATGCCAACTGTATTAATTATTAAGATGGCGATAAACCAATTGCGTTGTTTATTTTGACTGGCTCTCCAAAGAGCCAACCCTTTCCAAATTAGCTCCCAAACACCCAAAAATATAAAAACATATGAATTTGTTCGAAGAAAATTAGCTAAATCCAGCCAATAATTGTTCATATAATAATATTATATCATTAAAAGAATATTCCTATTGAATTTTACTAAAAACTTGAATATCATAAACCAAGCAGTTATTAATTAATTTTAATTAAATATGAAAAAAGCTTTTCCTATTGTTTTAGTTGTCTTATTGGTTGTTATCTCCGGTTATTTTTTAATGGGAGCAAAAAAACCCGGAACTCCTCTATTGAAAAAGCCTGAAGGAAACGTCTTTACATCTATCCAAGATGCTCTTTCTAAATCATTAAGTCTAAAATGTGTCTATAAAGATGAACAAGGCGTTCAAACGACAACTTATATCAAAGGCGGAGCGGTCAGGGTCCTTATGGAAGGAATTAAAGATAAAGAACAGCCAAGTACAATTATTATAAAAGATAAAAAGATGTATATGTGGAATGAGATAAGTAAAACCGGTTTTACATACACGATTACTGAACCGGTAATAACTCCTGGGGCTGCTGCCAAAGTCGATAATAAAGATGCATCAGTACTGGCTGGAATTGAAAAATATAAAGATTCTTGTAAAACTGAGGCTGTCGCTGATTCATTTTTTGTTCCCCCAGCTGATGTCAAATTTCAAGACATGAGCGCATTTACAGAAAATTTAAAGAAGCAAATTCTTCCAACTGGCACTGAAGGACAAAACGCTGTGAATCAGGATTATATTAATAATCTGATGAAACAGGTAACTCCTCCGGCTGGTGAAGGACAATAAATATCGAATGTCGACCATTGTTTTATTTGGGCTGCCGGGAACCGGAAAGTCGTATGTCGGAAAAATATTTAAAAAATATTTTCACTATTATTTTTATGATGGGGATGAAGACCTTACTCCTGAAATGAAAGCGGCGATCAAAACAAAAACTGTTTTTACTGATCAAATGCGGAATGTTTACTTTAAAATACTAATCTCCAAAATCCAAGGTCTTTCTAAAAAACACAAAAAATTAGTCGTCGCTCAAACTTTCATTAAAGAAAAATATCGACGTCAATTAATTAAAGTAGTTCCTGAGGCAAAATTTATTTTGATTGAAACAAAAAAACAAATCAGAGAAAAAAGACTAGTTGATCGGATCGATTATCCCCTTGATTTACAATATGCGAGAATGATGGAAAGAAATTTTGAGAAACCAAAAATCGATATTCAAATAATTATGAATAACAAAGACGGAGAAAATATCATTAAAGAACATATTCAACAATTTGTTTTCCCAGTTTTTTCTTAGACGTTAATTCAATTTTCTTAATTTTTCCGTTTTTTGAAATAATATAAACTTCATTATCATCCGATTCAAATCCGCTATCTTTTCGACTAATGTCGTTTGCAATAATAAAATCTGCATTTGAATCTTTCATTTTTTTTGATGCCTCTTCAATTAGTTCTTTTTCGGATAAACCGTATTCTGCTTTAAAAGCAATCAATTTTGTTTCTGGTGATAGTTTTTTTACTTGGTCTATGATTTTTATCTGTGAAATTAATCTTAATTCCAAAGGTTTCTCACTCGATATTTTACCTTTAAAAGACTTATCAATTTTATAATCAGAAACGGCTGCTGTTTGAAAAAAAAGATCCGTATCGTTTATATTCGCTTTAATTAATTGAAGTAGTTCATCAGCTGTATTAAAGATCTTCTCCTTAATTAAATATCTTGGATGAACTGATGTTTTTGAACGAAATAACAGAATATCAGCTCCTCGTAGATAACATTCTTCTGCTATGGCTACTCCCATTTTCCCGGAACTTCTATTTGTGATAAAACGAACTTCATCAATCTTTTCAGTCGTTCCACCGGCGGTAATAATAATTTTTTTTCCTTTTAAAGAATCGTTTTTATCCAATAATTTATTTATTTCTTTATTTATAATTTCTACATTTTCAAGCCTTCCCATTCCTTCGTATCCGCAGGCTAATATTCCTGAGGTTGGTTCAATAATTTGATAATCTGCCGATTTTAATTTGGCTAAATTCTCCTGAACAATCGGGTTATTCCACATATTAATGTTCATAGAGGGGCAGATGATAATTGGCGAAGTCACAGCTAATACTGTTGTTGTTAAAAAATCATCAGCAATTCCATTGGCCAGTTTTCCGATAATGTTGGCTGTCGCCGGAGCGATCACCATCACATCAGATTTATCAGCCAACTCTATATGCTCAACTTTTCTATTATTCAAAACATCTTTGTAATTAAAATTTTTTTCAAAGAGATTTACCGAAGCCTTATTTCCTGAAGCTTTTTCAAAATTAGTTATGGAGAACATTTCTGTCGCCCCCTTGGTCATAATAACAAACACGCTGTGACCTTCTTTTTTTAATAGCCTTATTAAATCGAGAATTTTATACGCAGCGATTCCGCCTGTGACTCCAATTAAGATATTTTTTTTCATTGTTCAAATTATATCGTAATTTTTTATTAATGGAGATAAATGAAGTTTTATTTTACCTACGTAGTCCTTGACCCCCTCGCAAATCAGAACCTCTTCCTTCCTTATTAGCTGCTAATGTTCTTAATTTTATTTCATTAATCTTGCCCCTCCACCACACCGCTAGACTATTTATAAACAGTTCTCTTTTTGTATGATTATTGGTGGTTACCTTACTAAAGCCACCTGGCAAATTATTATTTGTCATAATATGAAAAACACCATTATAAGTAGATATTTAAAAAAATTCAAGGGTATTTTTACAAATATATATTTTTTCTATTATTTTATTAATCCTAAACCGATAATGCCAACTAGAATTAAATATCCCGCAATCAGATAGTTTAAAAATTTTGGGAACGCCAAAATTAATATTCCGAATATCACAGATGTCAACGGACTTAAGTTAGAAAAAGAAATGCTCATATATTTACACCTCCCTCCTTAAATTTTTAATAATTGTTATAAATTCCCACCGATAAAACGAACAAGAAAAATTATTACTGCGATGACAAGCAATAAATGGATTAGTCCCCCGCCAATCTTGAGAGAAAATCCTCCCAACCATGAAATAATTAACACTACTATGATAATGTCTAATAAACTCATTTTTATTCACCACCTTTTAATTAATAATTAAAACTTTCTTAATTTGTTTTATTTAGTTTGTTGTATATTAACATCAATTTTGCTTGGGATATTTATTTGTGGACTACCCATCTGCCTTATAGCAGGAAGTCCATACATAATAAATAAATATGCAAAAACGAACAGGGCAATAAGTCCCATTATCATTCCCATTCCACTGTTTGAGTCTGATGCTGGAGCAGGATTATTTACTATCGTTGCCATATATTTTCACCTCCTTCATTTATTTCTAAATTCTTAATTAATTTTGATCTGTCTATTGATTATCTACTGTTTGCTCCACTTCTTCAGGATCTGTTGGTTTAACTAGTTGAAAAAGGGCAACAATCCCATAAGCAACGACGGCATAAACTGCCATAGCAATTAAAGTCGACCACTCAAATATTAAATTTGAGCTAGCTGTTGTTCCCAATATTCCGGAAAAAGGCATGGCAAATGGGCTGCTGATTGCATAGATGAAATTGGTAAACCCGCTAAAGGCATTTGCTCCTAAGAACTTGAGGACAACCCGAAAAGCAAGAATTACTTCAATAACGCCTAAGATATACCATATAACCTGATAGCTTCGAAAGATCGCCTTTTTTGTTTGGTATGTTTTTTGCGGAGAATCTGTTGAAACTTCCGATGTTACGGTTCTTGTCTGCTGAATAACTTCTTGAACCATATATATCACCCCCTTTTTATTTTTTTATATTTACCTTGATTTTTTTAATTATTGTTACTTTAGGTAGGTAGCTTATCAGGGCCTCTTCGACAAAATTGGTTAAGGTTAATTCTTCAACAACTGCTTGTGCTCTTGCCTGTTTGGCAATAGCAGGATTAATAAAAAGCGTCACCCGTTGTTTTTTGTTAGTTGTCATACTTCAAATAGTACAACTATCTGTACTACTTGTCAAGCTTCAATTAAAGGTGTACACTGTTTCATATGTTTACACTTATTTTATTTTTAATCATCAGTTCGGCAATTGCCTACCTTGCGATACGCAATTCAATGTTGGTAGTATTACATTTTGGACCGTATGTTTTTTCTGATATCCCCCTGTTTTATATTATTCTTGGTTCTCTTTTGTTTGGTCTAGGTTTATCTTATCTTTTTGCTCTTATCCGTTCAATTTCTACCGGTTTTACTCTACGCGGAAAAGATAAAAAGATAAAACAAGGTAAAAGTGAAAATGTTGATTTAACTAAGCGAATTCACCAGTTGGAGTTGGAAAATGAAAGACTTAAAAATAACTCCGCTGTTATTGAGCCTCTGGATAAAAATGCGCTATGAAATCATTTCTTGCTAAAGCTTGGAAGTTGTTAAACCTACCAAAGGGCGTTCAATTATTTTTTATGCGTTTTTTCCAAAACCAATTTTTAGTTGGGGTAACGGGAATTATTTTTAATGAAAAGCATGAGGTGTTACTCTTTAAGCATACTTACAGACAACATTCGTGGAGTCTGCCCGGTGGTTATTTAAAGTCGGGAGAACATCCGACTGAAGGACTTGAAAGGGAAATAAAAGAAGAATCAAATCTTGTTGTCAGTGTTGACGATTCACTTAAGACCCGAACCGATCGGACTAGCGCCCGATTAGATCTATGTTATATCGGCGCATTTATCGGCGGTGAATTTACTCCAAGTAATGAAGTTTCCGACTATGGTTTTTTTTCACAGGACAAAATGCCGTTACTACGAAGTAATCAGATTTTTTTAATTGAAGAAGCTCTTCTCCAAAAAGGATTCAAAAAATAATTGGGTTAATAAAAAATTAGGGAAAAAAATAAATTTTATTTCCCTGTTGGCAAACTCTCGCAAGCTTTTCCGTCTTTGTCTCCATCAAGTCTGTTGACGTCGTTTCCAACTCCGCCGACCTTTAGAAAAAATGCCTGAGCTTCCGGCTGGGTTGAAAAGTCATCACAGTTATAATCGTCAGATTTTTTTCCCAGTGTTTTATCTGTAGTAACATTTCCCAGCTTATCAAAAAGAATGTTGCCTTTTACATCACGAGAAACCTTTGACTGTTGAAAGGACTTTGTCTCAATCAGTTTCTTTAAATCCCAGTCATTCTTTGATACTTCAAGTCCCAGAGCCGCAAAAAGTGTAATAAAAATTATTACAAGCGCTATTCGGGCTTTTTCCCAAACAAAAAACATTATGGCAACAACTGCCATTAAAAATAATATTAAGCCTATTCGGAATTTATGACTACCACGAAGCTTTTGAAAATTTGAAACTTCTTCAGTTTTTTTAACCATAATTAAATTATGAAAAATTTATTGTTTCAACATTGATAAGAAGCTATTAACTATTGCCAGTACAATCGCCGCCAATAATGCTGTTCCAAATCCATCAATTCTAAAACCCGGAACTAAGTTGCTTGTTATTAATAGCAGTACAGCATTAATGACAAATGTGAACAACCCGAGCGTCAAAATATTAATTGGAAGCGTTAAGATAATTAAAATTGGCTTAATAATAATTGTTAATATTCCCCAAACAACGGCGATAACCAGTAAGGTCTGCCACCCGTTAATCACCATTCCGGGAATTAAATAAGAAGTGATATAAAACGCAAGTGCATTAATCAGTAATTGCATTAACATATTTACATTATATCAATCTTTGGATATTTTTTTCATTCTTTCTAAATTTTTTTGGGCTGGACCTTTTTTGACTGTGCCATCTGCCTCATACCGAGCGCCATGGCAAGGACAATCCCAAGTCTTATCAGATTTATTCCAGCCGACAATACAGCCCATATGAGTACAAACTGGAGAAAGAATAATTCGTTCATCTTTACTTTTTTGATAAACTGCGGTTTTTTTTCCGTTAAGATCAATAACCGCCCCTTCTCCAGGTTCCAACCCCTCTTGCGATGCCGATTTTTTAAGCCGCCCTTCTAAAAAACGCTTTGGGTACAGTAATCCTTGTTTTAAAGAACTATTTAAAGAAGCCATTAAAATCATTATCTCACAAAGTAAAGATTAGTAAAGTATGCAAATTTTATAAACTTTTATAAGTTACTTTATTTTTTGTCCAGTTAAGAAACTTTTTTAAATCCTCAGTACTTATAATCAGAGTAGCCGTGTTGATATTAGGATGATATCCTTGTTTGTCAAATTTCAATAATTCTTCGTCGACGATCACCTGCACTACTTTATCAACGTCGTTTATCAACCCAAAAGGTGAAACAGAACCTGGAGTAAGGCCGAGATATTTCATCATTTTTTCCGGAGATGCAAAACTTAATTTGCTATCGTTTAAAAATACAGCCAGACCTTTTAGATCTAATTTTTTTGATCCGAGAGTAAGTACTAAATAAAAATTGGTCTCTTTTTGATTTCTTAAAAAAATACTTTTATTATAAGATCCGTTTCCCGTGTCATGTTTTTTTGCTTCTTCAACAGTAAACACCGCAGGATGCTCATATTTTTTATATTTAATTTCAAGCCTATTAAGAATAGAATAAATATCCTTCATTATATTATGGGTAATGAAAATGCAAATGTAGAGCCTGTCCCCGGCTCACTCGATTCAAGAATTACATCACCGTGCATCAATTGTGCGATTTTTTTTGAAATAAAAAGCCCTAAGCCACTGCCTCTAGTCAATGGTTGAAGTCTGGCTCCACCTATTTGAAAGTATTTCTTGAATAAAAGCCTTTGAGATTCAACTGGAATTCCGCTCCCGGTATCAGCAATCTTTGTAATAAATGCAGTATCTGTGGTGTGATGAGTTATGGTTATGCCGCCTTGAATAGTATATTTGATACTATTATTTATCAAGTTTGTCAAAACCTCTTTTGTCTTAGCCGGGTCGCCAATCACGTTACGATACTCGTCTTCAAAAGGTTCATGGTTAATAAACAATTTTCGTTCCTTGGCCAGTAAGGAAAGTTCCTTTATAACTTCGTCTGTGAGCGAAACCATATTAAACGGTTTACTATCAATTGTCATTCTTCCTAAATCAATTCTCGAAACATTCAAAATATTATTGACAAGTTTGATCAGATCTTCAATTGATTTGTTGGTTCTTGTTAAATATTCAATTATTTTTTCGTGGGGAAGTGTATCAAATTGCTGTAACAATAACGAAACGCTCATCCTAATGCTTGTAAGGGGAGTTCTTAACTCATGAGCTGCTGTCGAAAAAAAAGTTTTTTCTTCTTGTATACGTGTAATGTTTTTGCTATTGTCGGCGAAGGTGAATGCTATGATTTTATTGGTACTGTCAAATGAAAGTGGAACAATCGCCCCGGATATGGGAATTTTTCCCCGCTTTGTAACTACTTCTACATTGTCCGGCAGTATTTGCTCTTTACCTCCCAATGCTGCTTCAAACAATGAATAATCCTGAGCCCCGTTTATTAAAATATTAATTACCTGTTGGTAAGGTTTGCCTTCGACAGGTGATATTTCCAAAAATTGCTTCGCATATTCATTGCCGAGCTGAACCGTACGATTTTGATCAATGCAAATTATTCCTTGATTAATTTTGGCAACTATTTTACCTGCATAAACTTCATAATCCCCTTTTTCATGCAGATCTTTAATTGATTTTATATTTTTATCCAATTCTGATTTGGTTGTTTTAAGAGCAGCTTCCAGTTCCCGTATTTTTTTTGCAGATAAATTTTTATCATTGCGGCGTCCTAAAAATTCCATATAAATAACGCCTAATGCAAAAATCAAAAGTATAAACAAAAATATACTCATACTATTATGATATCAGATTGATTGTCTTATGCGATTCTTTTTAAAGAATTCTTATGTTCCTCTTATGTATTTTCAGCGAGAAACAGATAAGTAATACCGAAACGAGAACAACAAAATATTCAAGAAGCGTGTACCCAAGCGGGGCAACTTCGGGTTGCATTAAATGTAGTTGGTCTGCAATGACCTGCAGAATATTTAACATCCCCGCAACTATTCCGAAGACGCCTCCAAGCTTTGGTTTTTTTATAATTAGCGGAATAGTAACAATCTCAACAATGACAATTGTTAAAAAGAAGAATAACCATCCCATTGACACATTATTCTGCGGTCTCGTTTCAAAACCGATGGGAGCGGGAAACTCTAAAATTGTGAGAACGATAATGGCAATAACGCAACCAATAACTCCTAATTTTGCATTTTTATTTATATTCTTATTCTCCAACATATTCATATCATTATAATAATTTTTTTGTTTTTAATCTTTGAGATGATAAGATTCTTTCAACCATTCAATAAATTCTTTATCTATTTCTTGTTTTGTAGTTATATCAATGCAATTCTTAATAACATTGGTAGACATTCGAACAGATTGCTTTAATCTGGGACTATTAAGCTTTCGATTTAAAGCAAATCTTATTTCCAGTTTTTCTTTTTTGGGAAGCGCAGCTAAAAAATCATATTTCCCGAATAAATGAATACAGCAAGGTATTGAGATTATTTTACACTTGCCAATTTCGTTGTTAATTTTTTTGATTAATAAATCAAACAGTTCTTTTGTTTTTTCTCTGTTTTTAAAATGTTGCCGTAGAAGAATATCATGACAACTATGGGGTTGCTTTATTTTTGAAAATATCCTTTTGCATTTTTGACACATCCACATACAATAATGTTAACTCAAATAATAAAAATCTAATAATGAATCTTATCGAAGGGTTAAGCTTATCCAAAAATAAAATATTCCGATTAGAAAGATAATAAATCCCCAAAGTGTTTGTCTGCCTTTAAACATTTGTGCCTTCTTGTGTATACGATCGGGAAATGCAATTTTTTCAATTCCTTTTAATAATGTCGTCCACCCTAAAATGGTAACCACTATTCTCCAATCGGCAATCCAAACATTATGCAATATGACCGTGATCAGTCCTAAAAGAAACGTGATATATCCCGTAGATATTGTAATTGCCTTATCATCTGTATATTTTATAACCCGACCCAAAAACTTTACTAGGACGGAACCTAAACCAAGGATTATAAACAAACTCCCCCAAAATCTTGCAAGATAAATTGAAATTTCCATATTTTAATTATGCAACGCTCGGCTGGCTCTGATTGAAAAGGTGGAAAAGTTTTATACAAAATTTATAAATTCATATTCATTGGGATTTGTTTAGTTTTTTTGAATCCGCAATTCTCATAAAAATGGGTTTTTTCTTCTTCTACGCTGATGGGGATATAAGTAACTCCAAGTATTTGAAGTTTTTTTATGACTTTTTTTACCAATTGCTGTCCCAGCCCCTTTTTTCTATACAATCTATCAACAACTACTTTTTGAATATATCCTCGCCTTCCATCAAAAGAGCCTAGTGCTGTTCCTAATATTATTCCATTTTCCTCTGCGAGGAAACTTAAGTCGTGGTTCTTTTCCAAGAAAAGTTCAAATCTTTTCTTGTTATCCATTTCATTAACGAAATAATTCGCTTTCCAAAAAGAAATAAGATTATCATGGTCAAAAATAGTAATTTCACGAATAATCATATGAAGAAATTATAGCAAAATGTGATTTGCAATTATTTCTGTTATTTCTTACACTAAAACTAGTGAAAAAAATATTAACCGCAATTATATTTGCGTTTTTAGTCTTTTTTCCTTCAGTCGTATCCGCTACTCCAAGTGGTGTAATGACTTTTGGGGGGATGACCAAACCCTTTTCTGAAAGTGATTTTAGACAATTTTGGCAGAAAGCTTATCCTGAGATGATAAAGATTCACGGCCCTGCCTATTCTTCTTTTACTTTTACAGTTGAAGCCCGACCTGATTTGGCTGAACACGATGGCGGATGGGATCCCATAAAAAAGCAAGTTCTATATGATATCCAACCTTTAAAAAGTTACGAGGAGTTGCTAAAAACAAATCCCATAGCAGCCTTAAATTCAATTGAAAACGTGCATGAAGAAGCTCATGCCATGTACACATATGGTGATAAAGTCATGAAATTTCCTGTTGCTTGGATACATGAAGGCTGGGCCAAAACTACTGAGGATATAATCCGTTTGAGGATTCAAAATGATCCTCCAAGACCAGGTCTTTATTTATCATTACTGATGGATAAGGATACGGTAGGGGGAACAGAAAGTTTTGGGAGAGCCAAACAAAGAAAAAATATGAATGTGGTTTATGATCCGCTAACCGTTGCCAGTTTAAATTTACTTTATGGCTGTTCTTCCTCCAACTCTGATCCTGATTTTCAAAGCAAGATGGATCAGATAATTTTTGATGAGTATGTTGTTAAAAATAAATTGGATCAGTTTAATAAACTTCCTTTGTCTGAGTTACAAAAAATAATCAAAAATATTTGTGGAAATAAAAAGATTGACGGGGAAGATGCCACTACATGGTATTTTAGCAACCCATCGGCTCTGACAAAAGGTAATTTAGGTTTCCATATCGGATTTACCCCTCGTTGGTGGGCCTATACCACAGTTGAAGGTTTGGATATCTATACTTTTAACAGGGTTCAAAATACTAAGGACCAGGATTTGAGTGAAAAAGGGATAACTGCTTCAGTAAAAACGGATATCTTTGATCGTTTGGGAAAAGTAGTTTACAGTAAAGAGGCTCAGACAGATCAGGACGGCAATGTTTTCTTAAACTTTGGACGGGATTTCTTGAAAAACGGAACATATTTTGTAATCGTCTCCTCAACTTATCAGGGTAAAAATTATCAGTTCAAAATGCCGATTATAAATATCAGGGATCAAGATGGGACAGGAGATGATCAAAAAAAGGCAGAGGGTGCTAAAGCAAATGGAGTAATAGGAATAATGGTTGATAAAAATTTAACTCCGCTTGATTCGAAATATTTGGCGGTACTTCAACCTGTAAATGGTGCCAAAATTACCGCTAATTCCAATGGATTATTTTTGGCGGAAGTTTCAAATACGACAATCAAAGAAATTGCTTTTGATTTCTTGGATCAAACCTTCACTTTTACAAAACCTCCATTTAGAAGAGTTGTTGTTTTAAAAGTTTCTGATGATTTAATAAAGAAAGCCCAGGTGCAAAATGAGTATATAAATTTTGTAGATAAGGGTTTTCAAAATCCCGCAGATAATAAACTACAAAATCAGAATGAAAGCGGAAATGCTCAACCGCTTCCTAATAGTTCTAAAGCTTTCAATTTACAAAAGCTTTTAATAGCATTTGTCGGAGCGGTTATGATTATGGGAATTGCTTTTGGTTTTTATCTATTAATAATAAAAAAAGGGGTGATTAAAAAATGAAGAAATTTATTTTAGGTTTCATTACAGCATTAATTTTACTGGGACTCGTGTTTGGTCTTTATATTTTAATTGGTGGCCAAATACCTGGTAATCAGCCGGGACAATTTAATACAGAACAAAGGGAACGGCCAGTACAACCTATGAAGCCGGTAAATCCAATAAATCCGCAATAATCAGTTTTTTAAATTCTCGATTTAAGCACAAAACAAAGTTGTATCAAATACAATTGAGCTAAGAAAAGGAAAGTTTTGAGGGATTGCTCCAATTAATTTGCTAATTAGCAGTTATTCAAATAATATATTATTATATGGATTCGTCAAAAAATCCTACGACTAAATTCTTTCTCCTTAATCCTACTAAAGGAAAAATTATTATTTCTCTGTTTGATTCACTGATAATGATTCTGATTTCTTTGATAATTCCCTCTTTAGGATTTCAATCTGTTTTTTTGAGTAAAGAATTATCCGGACAAATTTTTTTTCTTATTAGTAATTTAGTTTTTAGTTCTGTCATTTACTATCCCTTTGCCTGCGGAATAGTTTATCTTTTTAAAATCATTACAGGAAAAGAAAAGGTCAAGGTGCAAAATCTCGCAGTTGCTTTATTATTTATAATCATTTTTAATATCGTTACATTTTCGATTATCGCTACAAAAATAATGAAGAATAACCAAGTAGTTTCTCCCAAAGAAAAATTGTGCGGACTACAGATTATGGAGGTAACTGCTCCCTCTGCTAAGAATGCCGGATTATTAGTTGGAGAGGTTATTAAAACGATTGATGGTTTTCCAGTTGATACCATGGACGCATTAACTCATGCTCTGGCAAACAAAAAACCAAATAATACGGTGACCGTAATTACTAATTTTAATACTTACAACGTTTCTTTATTTGCAAATCCTCAAAATCCTCAACATGCTCTTTTGGGAATTAAGGTGAAACCAACCGAGTGTAAGAAATAGAAATTTTGATTGATTATCTTAATCTTCGAATTGGTTATTTTTGCTCGAAAATCAAAACTCTGCCAAAACTTTTTTTGATTTTAAGTTTGTTCAACAAATAAAAGAAGTAGGAAAAGTTCGAACTTATTATTAATAAATAAGTATTTTAAATGACTCTCAATCTAAATAAAACCGAAAAAAAGCAGGATCAAAACGACAACGGTAAGCGCGGCGAAGATTCCAACAGTTTTAACAAATAGATTTACCGCTTCTTTCTTCTTTCCTTCAATAAAAAGCTGAAGTGGTTGATAAAAAAACAGGAATGCCATAACTGTGACAGAAAGGGTAAGCACAAA
>Ga0172379_10001766_pt1 | contig 41392 bp, 45 predicted proteins | sample GrowelOW334metaG_FD_119756 | JGI IMG/M metagenome (GOLD analysis project Ga0172379, IMG submission 119756) | Groundwater microbial communities from an aquifer near a municipal landfill in Southern Ontario, Canada - Groundwater well OW334 metaG | ecosystem: Environmental > Aquatic > Deep... | reverse complement strand
GTTTTGCCGACTATTGTTTGCAAGAGTGTGCCGTGGTGAGGAGAAACTGCTTGTTTTTGTTCAAGGTAAACCACTAAGCCTATATGGCGGGTGTTGCCAGATTAAATTCAAGAGCGATAAGGTATCTTGTTGCCAACAAGAATTACTTTAGAGTTCTGGTGATCCAGATGGGCAAAAACAATTTTCCGGACGGCGATGGCGACTTCTCGAAGTCCCCGTACTTCAAGTTCAACGACGACCAGGTCAAGTTCGACACGAACGATGTCGACGATACCAACGACAACTATGGGTCGGCGTCGGTGTTCCCTCCGGTGGTTTCCCCGAAGTCTCTCCTTCTCATTAAAGAGGTAGCCAAAAGATTGGCTACCTCTTTAAGTTAACGAGTGGGACCGGCTGAACGGAGCCAACCACCTAACATGCGACCGATTTCGTCGATGATGGCCTGAAGCGCCACATATTTCTTGGCGTCAAAGCTCTTGGTCTCTTTCATCAGACGAATCAGGAAGCGAAGCAAGTTTAACTTGGTGCTAGCCGTCTCTAGCAATACCGCTTTATTGCCATGTTGCGAGTAGCCAGCTTCAAGGAAAAGTTCGACGATCTGCAAAATCAGATTTTCGCTCCGTTCAAAGATTGTGAAGCGATCACACTTGGGGATGACCTTTCGGTATTCGTGAAAGGTCTTGTAAAGATCGTAGGCTTTTTTAAGAATCGGAATATCATTATCATTCATATTTTTATTTAGTTATGAGGGTTTACAATAATTTATTTGATAAAATTGTTAATTTAGAGAATCTATTTCAGGCTTGGGAAGAATTTAAACGTGGCAAACAGAAAAAGCCGGATGTATTGGCCTTTGAGAAGAATCTAGAACAAAATATCTTCCAATTACACCGAGATTTAATCAGTCAGACTTATCGGCATGGTCCGTATAGCAGTTTCTACGTCTACGATCCTAAGCGACGGCACATCCACAAGGCCACAGTAATAGATCGCGTTTTGCATCACGCTGTTTTTCGAGTCCTGAATTTCGTCTTCGAGCCGACCTTTATCCCATGCTCTTTCTCTTGTCGATTTGGCAAAGGCACGCACAAAGGTGTGGCCGTCTTGGAGCAAATGCAACGGCAAGTTAGCCATAATTATTTGCGCCCCTGCTTTACCTTAAAATGCGACGTTAAAAAATTCTTTGATACTATTGATCACTCGTTCCTTCTCTCTATTATCAAAAGAAGGATCTCGGACCAAAACGCCATCTGGCTCATGGAGGAAATTATTGAAAGTTTTTTGAGTGAGTATTCAGACCTGTTTAACCGGCGTGGCGTCCCGATTGGTAATCTCACCTCCCAGCTCTTTGCCAATATATACATGAATGAGTTCGACCAGTTCGTGAAGCATGAGCTTAAGGTTAAAAATTATATTCGATACACCGATGACTTTATTGTTGTTTCAGATGATATTGATTACCTGCTCAACTTGATCAGACCAATGGCCAAGTTTCTAAAAACAAATCTGGGCCTGTCTCTGCACCCAGGAAAGGTGAGCATTGGCAAAATATCACAAGGCACTGATTTCCTTGGTTATGTTCTCTTACCCTATCATCGCCGTTTGCGAAAAAGAAGCGAACGGCGAATGTGGCGAAAAATTGATTTGGCCAAGAAAAATTATGAAGAGAGGCTGATCTCGCCGAATAGTTACAAAGGAGTGATAAATTCATATCTCGGAGTTTTATCTCACGCCAATACTCAGCGACAAAGCGAGAGGATCAAGAACGAGTTTTGGTTAGAATAACTATTATTTTGTAAAATTACCAAACACAAAAAATCCCCATCAGTTAGAAAGTCTGCTAGCTATTCGCACCAATTCTTAAGGCACGGCAAACTCTGACGAGGAGATTGCACTGTAGCGGATTACTTCACCATGCCAGTGAACAGGTACTGGTTTAGGTTACTCTTGACGATAGGGACCTTGTCGACAATACCACAGCAAATTGAAATCGTCCAATAAAAATGTTAGTCTGAGTTATGAATATGGAGGAAAGAGACTTTCTTGCTACTGACAGAAGTCGATTTGATTATTTTACTAAAGAAAAGCTAACTGAAGAGACGGCAGCTTGGATGGTGAACCGGTTGTCTCAGGGGTCCTACGAAGAATCTTTCTTTGAATTTTTTGATGGGTATAAAGAGTATGTGGATCTTCCCAAAGCGAACTTCAAAGATAAATCAATCTCTCTTAGTTGGAGTAAATTAAACAAAGCCCTCTTTATCTTGGGCGACTTTTTAATAAAAGAGAAAGCTGAGTTTATTTTAGATCCAGAAGCGGACAAATCAGAGCAGGAGTCTTCCTATATTCTTAATCCCGCAAAGAAAAATCTGAAGAAAAATCAAAAGGAATTAAGGAAGATTGGTGAGATGATTAAGAACAATTACCATGGGTTTTTAAGTAAAGCGGAGAAAAAATGGGTACCACTGCCAAAGCTTGATATCCATATTGACAGGAGAGAAGGGGTCTACCGCATAGATGATAAGGGTAAAAAGTTAAGATACCCCTGTTTAGGTCCCCAAAGCAATATTTTTAAAACAGTCTTATCCCTAGTGAGAAGCAGTAGTCCAATCAAAACAAGAATGCTCGCCAAAAAAACCAAGCAAGAACCCCGAGCAGTTAGGGAGGCAATAGAAAGGTTCAATGATAATTTTAGGCATTATCTAATAGTTAATCATGACCTCATCAGAACAATAAAAGACATGTCGGTGAGCTATGAGTATATTATTGATAGAGAGAAATATAACATAATTTAACAACTTCTATTTGGGGCATGAGGTGGGCACGAGGACGTGCCTTTTTTGATGTCTTAAAATGGCTTAAATAAAGGGATTTTTAATAATCAAAGAGAAGATGATGCCTCCTCGCCCCGTTTCTTCAAAGCTTATTTTCGCCTAAGCTTAAGTATACATTGTCATTAATTTAAGTTCGCCATGGAGGCCATCGAAGTCCGTTACCGGGTCGATGAGTTCTACCTCCATGGAACTCATCGTGCCGATAGCGGATTTTTATTTTGACCAAGGTCGAAGAAATTATCAAAAAAATTAATCAATTAACAATAATAATTATGGAAAAAGACAAAAAGTATCCATTGGCGGAGGCAAGAGCTATCGCCGAAGCTGTTCTTGAGGAAATAAAACCTCATTGTTTTAGGGCTGAAATTGCCGGGTCGATTCGTAGGAATAAGCCCGAAGTTGGCGATATAGAGATCGTCGCAATTCCTAAACCCTATTCAACTGGATTATTAGAAGACGGCCTCGCTAGCGTCATTAATAAGTGGCAGAAGGTTAAGGGAGAGATGGAGTATGGTAAGACAAAATATACTCAGCGGATTTTGCCATCGGGGATTAAACTCGATTTATTCTTTGCCGAACAGAACAATTGGGGGTCTATCTTCGCCATAAGAACTGGCTCAGCGGAATTTAGCCACAAGGTCCTGGCTACTGGTTGGGTCCGGCAAGGCTACAAAAGTGAAGGTGGATACCTCACTAAGGGTGGCGAGACTTACTCCGTGCCCGAAGAGGAAGACCTCTTCCGAATGATTGGCCGGAGTTTTGTCGAGCCCGAAGATCGCAATTTATAAAGTTTAAAAGATAGATAAAATATTATGGAAAATAACAATGAATATATATTATCATTACTAGTTTCAGGCCTATCAGTTCTGCCGATTGCGGAAGGGAAGAAAATCCCTCATTCTATTTTAGGTCCCAGTCACAACCTATTAACTGAACGGGCGACGACAGAAGAGGTCCAAAAATGGATTGACAGTGGCATTAAGTCTTGGGGTCTTGCCAATGGCCAAGTCTCTGGCAACCTAATGACCTTAGACTTTGACGAAAAGCATTACCCAGGACTTTACGATCTTTGGTACAACCGCCTCTCAGTGGACCAAAAGAGTATTGTCGACCTCTGCTATAAAAACAGTACGAGGAATCACGGAACTCACCTTAGATATCGAACGGAAACGCCTCAACCAACAACTAAATTAGCCCAAAGATGGGAGTTTAGTCAAAAGACTGGTCAGGAAGAAATTGTTACCACCGCTGAGACGCGGGGTGATGGTGCTTACGCCCTAATTCCGCCGTCTGACGGCTACACGACGATTAGTGGCGACCTGCTCAAGTTACCGGTAGTTACTGACGAACTGCACGAGGAATTAATCGATGTCCTTCGCTCTTTTAATGAGATTGTCGATGAACCGGTCCCTGATTATGAATGGGTCGAGACAAACATTAACGGAACGAGTGATCGCCCTGGTGACAGACTCAACTATAGGGCCAGCTGGAACGAAATTCTTGAACCACATGGCTGGGTTGAGGAGCAGAAGAATCGTTGGCGACGACCCGGCAAAAGTGACGGTGAAGGCATTTCGGCTACTACTGATTATGATGGCCACCCAATGTTTTATGTCTTCTCAACTTCGGCCTCGCCCTTTGAAGCAAACAAGGGGTATTCTAAATTCCACGTCTTTGCTTTATTGAATCATGGCGGAGATTTTAGCTTGGCGGCCAAGGCGGCGAATGAGCTGTATCAATCAGAGACGGCAACAAACCCCGCCTTCACAACAAGTATAAAGAAGAATCAGGCGGGGATTCTTCTTGATATTGTCGAGAGTAAAGATAATGTTACCTTGTTCCATGACGACAAGAAGGAGTCATATATTTCTGTTAAGATTAATGACTATCAACAAATTATTGCCATAAAGAGTAGGCTGATTAAAAAATGGTTGACCAGAGAATTCTGGACCATCTTTAAAAAAGCGGTGAACGCCGAAGCAATCAGGGAAGCCGTCTCCGTCCTGGAAGGTAAGGCCTGCTTTGATGGCCCGATGTACAAACTTCACAATCGACTCGCTTGGAAGGACGGTGATCTTTGGTATGACTTAATTGATGACAAATGGCAAGCCATCAAAGTCAACGATTCTGGTTGGGAGATTATTAAAGAACCACCAATATTATTTCACCGGTATTCTCATAGCCAATCCCAGATTACCCCCTCACCCACCGGCGGAGATGTTAATTTAATCTTTAAATATATTAATATCACCAACAAAGACCACCAGCTATTACTGCTGATCTTCCTCATTAGTTGTTTCCTTCCCGATTTTCCCCACCCATTTCTGGTCATATTTGGGCCGCAGGGATCATGCAAGACAACTCTCTCAAAGTTGCTCCGTCGAATTGTTGACCCCTCATTAATTGAAGTGGCCAGCATGCCAGAGAAGAAAGATGACTTGGTCCAAGCCCTAGCTCATCACACCTTCCTCTTCTTCGATAATGTCTCATATATCTCCGAATCAACCTCGGACACCCTTTGTAAGGCTGTGACTGGTAGTGGTTTCGTCAAAAGAGAACTTTATTCCGACGATGACGACATAATCTACCGTTTAAAACGGTGTATCGGAATCAATGGCATTAATCTTGTCTCAACTCGCCCCGATTTGCTTGACCGGAGTCTCCTTCTTGAACTTGAACGAATCGAAGATGACCAAAGAAAATCCGATAAGGAGATCTTTGATAGCTTCGAGAAAGACTTGCCCCTAATTTTGGGCGGAATCTTCGACGCTCTAAGCCAAGTACTTAAAATCAAACCCACCATCAAACTAACTGAGTTGCCTCGAATGGCCGACTTCGCCGAATGGGGATCAGCTATTGCTAAAACTATTGGTTCGACACAGGAAGAATTTCTTCGTGCCTATCAAGACAATATTGATAAGCAAATTGAGACAATTCTCAACGAAAACATGGTCGCTATGACCATCATCGGCTTTATGGAAGGTCGCTATTGGGCCAGATGGGAAGGAACCTCCACCGAATTACTGGAGAAGCTAACTCTGCACGCTGAGTTTGATAACAAGCGGATCACTCAGGACAAATATTGGCCCAAAGCCCCTCAAGTTTTGTCTCGGGCACTAAACACTTTAAAAATCACTCTGCGAGACGCTGGTCTTTCGGTGATTATCAGTAAGGGCAAAAAACGCAAGATTACGCTTGAAAAAATATCCGCCCCCGAAATTCTAAGTCAAGAAACGGTCCAGTCTATTCCCAACGATGTTGAGAGCGAAGACGGTGCCGACGACTCCGACGATTAAAAGTTGCGAAAAGATGAACAGCATTAATAACTATGGTTTCAATATTAGAATTCAAAAAAACTCTTGGCGATTACGCTGATGAACTCACCGATCAAGAGATCGAGAGGCTGAAGCAAATCGAAGAACAACTCGCAGATATTCTCATCGAGCATGTTCTGCGTGAGAATTCTACCCCCGCCATGGTTATTAGCGCCAGTTCACCTTCAGAGCTAAGTATTTTTGCTAACAACTAGATAATCATTATAATTAACAAATAAAAAGATGAATAAACAATCTAACACCATAATTTATTGCCGAATTTCTGACATCAACCAAGCTGGTAATGACAGTTTGGAGGGACAAGAATTGGCGGGCCGAGTCTTCGCGAAGAACAGAGATCTTGTTGTTACTGAGGTTTTTACCGATATCTATACAGGGTCAAAGAAGAGGCGCCCAGGTTACCTAGAGATGACCGCTTACATCCTAGCCAATCCTGGCAAGATCAAGTACACAATAATTAAATGTATCGACCGCTTTACGAGAGAGGGCTCTTCTGAGTATGAGATGATGAAGAAAGAGCTTAGTGTCCTCAATGTTGAGCTTATCGACATCTACGGCATCATTCAACCAGAAATTAATGCGCTTGAGCACCTGGGAGTTGAATATCCCTGGAGTCGTTACTCTCCAAGCGAAGTTAGTGAGGGAGTTATCGCTAGCCAAGCGAAAATTGAACGTCGGACAATACTAACCCGTACCGTTAGTGCTGGTATTGAGAGGACGAGACAGGGGTATAAGACCAAGGGGCCAGTAGATGGGTATATTAACAAAAAATTTCGTAACTCTGATGGCAAAAAACGCTGTATTCAGATTCCTGATCCTGAGCGAGCGAAGTATTATTTAAAAATGTTTGATTTGAGAGCTAGTGGGGCTTTAACCGATGAAGACATTGTCAAAGAAATTAATAATGATGGCTTTAAGACCAAAATCAGAAACGTCTGGAATCCTCGCACCGGGAAAATAATTGGACATAAGGGAGAGCTCTTGTTAACCACTCTCCAATTAAGAAAAATTATCCGTCACCCCATCTATTGCGGTATCGTTTGCGAGAAATGGACCAATAACCTGCCAATTAAGGCTCAATACGATGGCTTGGTTAGCATTGAGACTTTTAATAAAGCTAACCGTGGGTCTATTTATGTCGACAAAGATGGTGACAATTACCGAATACTTTATAATTACCAGCCAGATAAGCCGGTAGTTATTAAGAATAAAGATAACCCTGTTTTCCCCTGGAAACTGGTCCTGTGCGATCATTGCGGAAAACCGTTTTATGGTAGTTCTTCAAGAGGTAAGTCTGGTCAATATTTTCCTAGTTATCACTGTCATCGAGATCATGGACGATGCTCTTACTCTAAAGAAGAGTTCGAGGCTACGGTCTTAGGCTTCTTTGATTCAATCTGCTATAACCCTCGAGCAATGGCAAGTTTAGAAGAAATTGTCCGCGGGAAGTATAAGGAACGGTTTAAGGATATTTTAGAGCAGTCAAAACAAATTGATTCAGATCTCAACATTCTTCAGGTTGAGAAGGACCAACATGTGGAGGCCTTTATTCATACCAGCATGCCGTCGATCAGGGAGTCGATCGAAAAATCAATCGTCGCCATTGATGCCAAGATTAAAGTCAAAGAAGAGAATCGACCCAGAACCACCACTCAGAGTAGTGAAATTGACACTTTTCTAAAACAAGTAAAATTTACTTTGGAACACCTCCAAAAACTCCTTGAAAATGCTAAGGATTTATCGATTCGAAAGGCGCTTTTTAGCCTCATTTTTGATGAGACCCCAAAGTACTCAGATTTTAAATTTGGAACACCGAAATTGTCCTTAGCTTTCAACAGATTTTCAGTTTCCGACTTGACAAATCTTGATATTTGTCTTGCTGTGCGCAGGGAGGGATTCGAACCCCCGTAGGCCGAAGCCGAGTGATTTACAGTCACTTGCAATTGACCACTCTGCCACCTGCGCAAGTTTAATTATGGAACTTCTTAATCTTAAAACAAAAATGACTATCTCGCAACTGTAGCCCCCGCCAGGCCTTGGGCTCCCTTAAGGTCTGGCGGGAATAGGGAGGGGGAGTAAAAAAAAGGACCAGCGCCCAGGAGAGGTTTGTGGCCCCGCCCAAGCGCTGGTTGGTCTTCCGTAACAACTTGTACCACCTCGAAAGGTGGCGACGCCAGACTTTTCCCGTTATACACCCTATGAAAAGGTTAGCCCAGCGTCTCTCATCTCAGGTAAAATGATGGCCTTATGTTTTGATACCTCCTTGATCGGTTGAAACATTAGAAACCCGTGCTTATTCATCCCTGTCGGCCACTTCTGCGGTTACAACCACAAAAGTGCCTCCGTAAGATATATTACGGATTAAAAGTTCTTCTGTCAATACTAAGAAAACCTAATCTAAGGAAACAGAACTACGCGAACGAGTTTTGATTTTAGATTTTACTGCCTTGGTCAATTCGACAAAAGGTGTACCGTCTTTCAGTGAGACGGTGACAATTCCCCCGCCGTCAATCTTGCGGCCAATAATAAATTGAGCGACAGGATTAAGAATCTTGCTCTGAATCAAGCGTTTTAGTGGACGTGCGCCATATTCTGGATTATGTCCTTCGCCGGACAAAAAGTTCATGACTTCATCCGAAATCTCAAGTTTAATCCCCTTCTTGGCCAAGCGTTCATCAACAATTGCCAATTGCAAGGTGACAATCTCGCGCAAAGTTTCTTTAGACAGTGGGCTGAAAACAACGATCTCATCGAGACGATTTAGAAATTCCGGACGGAAATGTTCACGCAAACTTTCTTCAATCTTAGTTTTCACCGCACTAAAATCAGAGACTTCATCTCCGCCAGAGAAACCAATACGTTGATAATTCTTAATAAACTGACTACCGATATTTGAAGTCATAATAATAATTGTGTTCTTGAAATTAACCGTCCGCCCCTTGGCATCAGTGAGTCGTCCATTGTCAAGAACCTGAAGCAAAACATTAAAGACCTCAGGATGAGCCTTTTCAATCTCATCAAAGAGGAGAATGGAGTAAGGACGATGGCGGACAATCTCGGTTAAGTTACCGCCCTCCTCATAGCCAACATAGCCGGGAGGTGATCCAATAAGTTTAGAGACCGAATATTTTTCCATATACTCCGACATGTCCACACGAATAAGAGCCTTTTCATCATTAAAGAGAAAGCCGGCCAAAGCCCGAGCTAGTTCTGTCTTCCCCACGCCAGAAGGACCTAAGAACATGAAAGAGCCAATAGGGCGATCGGGATCAGAAATCCCCGCTCGCGAACGCTTAACGGCTTCTCCAACGCGATCAACCGCTTCGTCTTGGCCGCGCACACGTTTCTTTAATTCTTCTTCAACCCGAGAGAGCTTATCAGTTTCTTCTTCAAGCATCTTCATTACTGGGATACCAGTCCAGCGCGAAACTACACGAGCAATTTCTTCATCGCTCACTTCTTCTTTAAGAATTTTTCTGGCGCTCTGCAATTTTCTTAGTTTTTGGTCCTTAAGCTTCAAAGCTTTGTTAATCTCGGGAATACGACCATAGAGAATCTCCGCGGCACGAGAAAGGTCAGCGCGCATCTCAGCATGAGAGGCCTCGAGGCGAAGTTTTTCTAACTCAGCCTTAGATTGGCGAATCTCGGCAATAACTTGTTTTTCATTCTTCCACTTTAATTCAATTTCACGGATCGTTTCCTTGAGCTCACCGATACTCTTATCAATTTCTTTAATTCGCGTTTTAGCACCTTTGTTGTCAGACAACTCTATCTCTTTTTTCATCGCCTCTTTCTCAACTTCGAGACGCATAATCTTGCGTTCACCATCTTCTAGAGCGGCCGGTTTATTCTCAAGTTGAAGGCGAAGGGCGCTAGCCGCCTCGTCGATAAGATCAATTGCTTTGTCAGGCAAGAAGCGATCAGTAATATAACGACTCGACAAATTAACTGCCGCCACAATCGCCGCATCAGTAATATGCACGCCGTGATGTAGCTCATATTTATCTTTAATGCCACGCAAAATAGTGACGGCATCTTCAACGCTTGGTTCTTCAACAATGACAGGTTGGAAGCGACGAGTGAGAGCCTGATCTTTCTCAATATATTTCTGATACTCTTTAATCGTGGTCGCTCCAATGGTGCGCAACTCGCCACGAGCCAAAGCGGGTTTTAACATGTTCGAAGCATCCACTGCTCCTTCGGCCGCTCCTGCCCCAACAATGGTATGAATCTCATCAATAAAGAGAATAATTTTGCCTTCAGATTTCTCAATTTCTTTAATTATATTTTTAAGACGCTCTTCGAATTCACCGCGATACTTTGTCCCAGCTAGGAGCATCCCAAGATCAAGCGAAACAATCTCCCGGTCACGGAGTGAGTCTGGTGCTTCGCCCTTGGCGATACGAATAGCCAAGCCTTCAGCAATAGCAGTCTTACCAGTACCCGCTTCACCCACCAAGACAGGATTATTCTTGGTGCGACGAGAAAGAATCTCCATCACACGACGAATTTCATCATCACGACCAATAACGGGATCAAGTTTGTCGGCCCGCGCCATATCTGTCAGGTTCTTGGTAAATTTCTCAATCGCTTTAGTCTTCTTTTGATTAGCCCCGGGAGTAATGTTCCCCGCTTTAATATCTTGGACAATATTCAAAACAGCCTCATCCACAATTTTAAAACGAGACAAGAGATCCCGCGCGGGGCTAGGAATATCAAGAAGAGCCAACAAGAGATGCTCGGTCGAGACAAACTCCTCAGTCATATTGCCCGCAATTTTGGCCGAAGTATCAAAAACACGCACGAGCTCTGGTGTGAGATAAATCTGATAAGACGGGCTCATCACATTGCCCGCCCCAAAAGCTTCAATACTGTCTAGAACATGGTCGGTTAAAGCCAGAGAATCAACTTCTAACTTATCAAGAATTGAGACGACAAGGCTCTCCTCTTGCAATAACAAAGCGGCCAACAAATGGAAGGGGTTGACCTGATTCTGACCACGCTCAATCGCTAGCTCATGAGCTCGGCGTATAACTTCGCGCGCTTTGGTTGTAAAGTTTTGAAATGGAGGCATAATTTAATTTTTCTAAGATTCTAATCATACAATAACTACTTAATCTGGTCAACAATCGTTTGCAAAGTGCTGGCGGAGATAGCATAGCCACGAGAAATGCCGATACCGACAATCTCTCCCGCCGTATTAATAATTGGCCCGCCGATATTGTCACCAATAACCGCGCCAGTGCGGATAACTCCAGAGCCGGTCTCAGAAGTCGAAGTTGAGGTCGTATTTATCACCCCCATAATAATACCCATCATAATCTCAGGGCTACCATTTTCTGAATAAGCGAGAGCAATACTTGTCGCTCCACTTGTCGGCAAATTCTTAGTGAAGAGCAATTTATCGACAGGGAAAGTACTCGTTGCCGCAAAACGAACAAGAGCAATATTATTCTCAGTATCACGTTTAACAATTTCTCCTGGCACACTTACCGAACCCTTAGTAATCGAAATGCCAGTGGTAAGGCCTTCGGGCAAATTTTTAAGAGCGGTGGCGACAATATCGCCCCGGGTAACAAAACCTGTACCCAAACTCTCAAGGCCCTTATCGGTCTGCTTGTTTAAGCGGACAACAGAAGGGGCAACAATTTCCATCGCTTTAACAATTTGCTCTCCTTCACTAACAGTAGAGGGCTCTTCTTTAACAATTTTAACTATCGTCGTAGTGGCACCGGGGACAACTCGCTCAATAACTCGATTGATAGTATTGGTAACGCCAGCTCCTGGAGACTGATCCATGAGAGTCACTGTTACAATAGCCGTCGTAATAGACGAAACAAACATAATTAAAAAGAGAAGTAACAGGAATTGGCTTCGATTAAGATCTTTAATATCCATCCCGTTAGAAACAGATCGCGATCTTAAGACCGTCCTCTGGATTAATTAGATTTTCTAATAATTTCATGGACATATTATATCATATATTTGTTATTTAAGCGATCGCGGTTTCTAACGGGATCCATATAGGCTGGCGGTATATATTTTAATACGGTTACTTAAATAGCGCTTACCCATCCCGGATTTTAGGTATATTTCTCTAGATCGAGCATCTTCTTCATTCAGGCAAGCCTCGTAATATATTAACTCAAAAGGCCCTCGATTTCTAGTATAGGTAGATTGATTGTTGTTGTGCTGAGATATCCGCCTCTTTAAATCACCGGTAAATCCAGTGTAAAATTTACCATTCTTTTTACTCTTTATAACGTAAGTATAAAACATTAAAAACCCGCTTTATAGTTTTCTTCAACTTTGGCCCAGTCAAAAATCGCCCAAATAGCCTCCACAAACTCGGCCCGACGATTCTGATATTTGAGATAATAGGCGTGCTCCCAAACATCAATAGTGATAAGTGGCTTTTGCCCAATAGATAGAGGCGAGTCTTGATTAGGGGTTGAGATAATTTCTAAATTCCCCTCTTTATTCACAACCAACCAAGCCCAGCCCGAACCAAACACGCCGATAGCCTTATCGCTTAATTGTTTTTTGAAATCAGTAAAGCTCCCAAACTGTTCAGTAATTTTTTGTGCTAAAGTCCCAATAGGTAAATTCTTACCATCTTTAGCTGGAGCCAAAATACTCCAAAAGAAATTATGATTCACAAATCCTCCGCCAAAATTTTGCACAGCTTTTTTAATTTCTTCGGGCAAAGCACTTAGATCTTTTAACAAATCCTCAGCTGGCTTCTCGGCCAACTCCGGATATTTTTCTAACGCACCATTTAACTTATCGCAATAAGTCTGGTGATGCTTGCCATAATGCAGTGACATTGTCTCCTTATCAATGTAAGGCTCGAGACCATCTAGCTCGTAATTTAATTTAGGGAGTGTATACATGTTTATTATTATACTAAAAATTTAGTTTTTTGTATTTGGCAATTATTTCTTTGAGGGCTTTAATGAATTGCGAGGCTTGGGCAATAGTTGCTTCGCGAGGAAGACTAATGCGAATGGCCCTGTTAGCTTGATCTTCTGAGCCACCAATAGCACGGATAGAGTAAGAACCTTCGCCACTATCATGCGAACAGGCACTACCCGAAGAGACGGCAAAACCGTTAGCGTCGAGCTCAATTACTAACTGCTCGCCTTCAAGACCTTCCACAGAAAAATTTATATTGTTGGGTAATCGATTCTCTTCGCCGCCATTTATTGTCACACCAGAAATTTTCTTAAGCTCAGTGAATAATTTCTTCTGAATTTTTTCTAAACTCTTAGACTCTTTATCTCTCTCCTTCGCACAGACAGCGAGAGCCTCGGCTAAGCCAACGATCCCGGGGACATTGTGTGTCCCCGATCTTAAGCCTCGCTCTTGGCCTCCGCCAAACATAATCGGGGCAATCATCACCCCCCTTCGTACATAGAGTGCCCCAATCCCTTGCGGACCATAAATTTTGGACCCGTTAAAAGACAGGAGGTCAACACCTAGTTTAGCGACATTAAGGTCCAAGAACCTTCCTGCTTGGCAAGCATCGGTATGAATATAAGGAAGGTGAGTATTATTCTCCTTGCGCCAATGCCGGATAATTTTAGCCACTTCTTTAATCGGCTGAATAGAACCAGTCTCATTATTGGCCATCATCACAGAAATTAAAAAAGTATCTTTGGTTAGAGACTCTTTAAATTCCTTAAGATTAACTTGCCCGTTTTTATCAACACTCAAGTAAGTCACACGATAGCCCTTCTTCTGTAAATGCCGGCAGGGTTCAAGTACCGCTTTATGTTCAATGGCCGTGGTGATGATGTGTTTTTTAGTTGTCATCTCAGCTAAACCAAGGATTGCCAAATTATCGCTCTCCGTACCGCTCCCAGTAAAAATGATCTCATCCGGATGAGCAAAAAGAACCTCGGCAATTTTAGCCCGGGCCTCTTCAACCTTTTTTTCAGCCAAAAGTCCCTCAGCATGAATACTCGACGGATTACCCCACTTCGCCGAGGCTTCGCGGGGCGCAGTTAAACAGCCTGCCGCTGTGTCCCAAAAAATTCTTTTTGTTTTCTTGCCTGCCATCGAGCAAATATAACACAGAACTTAACTCCCCCGCCAGGCCTCGGGCTCACCCTACTTCGCCAAGGCTTCGCAGGGCAAGCTTGAGGTCTGACGGGGTGGAGGGTATAATAGAGCCATGATAGATTTAAATGTTTTATTTATAGTTACTGTCGGCTTCATTGCCATCACTATTTTTTTACTCGTAAGACTTTTTATCCTTGATAAACGTTTAGGTAATTTACTCTCCGGCAAACACGGTGGAGATTTAGAAGGAGTAATAGACGAATTTGTTAAGACCTCCCGCCGCCTCGACGAACGGACCAAACTTATCGCCCAAGAAATCGACAGTATTAATGAACGCCTAGCCAAAGCTATTCAGAGAGTCCATACCGTTCGCTTTAACCCCTTCAAAGATCAAGGTGGCAACCAGAGCTTCTCGACCTGCTTTATGGATGAGAATGGTGATGGCCTAGTGATCTCCAGCCTCTACTCCCGCGACAAAGTCAGTGTCTATGCCAAACCCTTAGTAGATGGCAAATCCGAATACGAACTCTCTCAGGAAGAGAAAGAATCTATTGACAAAGCTTAGGGTTTGTAAAATAAAGCTTTTTCTGGTTTAATTAAGTGAAGTTTACCTCGAATGGGGTGTCTTTTGATTTATATGACGAATACCGAAACAAAAACTAATACCGAAGAACGGCCACCAGTTGTCGCCGTCATGGGGCATGTCGACCACGGCAAGTCTAAGCTTTTAGACTATATCCGCAAAACCAACATCGTTGACAAAGAGGCTGGCGGCATTACTCAGAGCACTAGTGCTTATGAGGTTGTTCATAATGGCAAAAAAATTACCTTCTTAGACACCCCAGGGCATGCCGCCTTCACCACCATGCGTGAACGTGGGGCCCAAATTGCTGACATTGCAATCTTGATTGTCTCAGCCGAAGAGGGCGTAAAAGCCCAGACTTTAGAGGCTCTTCAATCAATCAATGAGCAAAAAACACCTTTTATTGTTGCCATAAACAAAATCGACAAGCCTTCGGCTAATGTCGACAACACCAAACAGAGTTTAGCTGAACACGGTGTCTTTGTTGAAGGTTATGGTGGCAATGTCCCCTTCGCCCTAATCTCAGCCAAAGAAGGAACCGGAGTCCCCGCTCTTCTCGACTTGCTTTTGCTTGTTGCCGAGATGGAAGAATTAAGAGGCAATCATAACTCGCCCGCCGAAGGTTTTGTTCTTGAATCTCACCTTGATCCTAAGGTCGGGATGACCGCCACTTTTATCATTAAGAATGGGACTCTCCATGATTCTGATTTTATTGTTGTAGGAAAGGAAGTAACAAAAATTAAACGCCTCGCTGACTTCTTAGACAAGCAGGTTAAAGAGTTGAGTCTCTGCGCCCCGGCTCGTATCTCTGGTTTTAGTAAAATCCCTCAAGTCGGCTTCCCCTTTACCGCCTTTGGCAACAAAAAAGATGCCGAATGCTTCGCTGAATGTTATAAAGAAGAAAATTGCCTCTGTGAAGAAAAAGGATTGGGGGTCAAAGCTGAAGTTACTATCCCGATTGTTATTAAAGCTGATGTCTCTGGTACTCTTGAGGCCCTCGAGAAAGAGTTAAAGAAGCTAAGCGTGGAGAAAGTCGCGATCAACATTATCGACCGCGGTGTCGGAACCATCACCGAGAATGACGTCAAGTTGATTCAGTCCTTCCCCGGCGCTAAGGTTATCGGCTTCAGAGTTAAAACCGAGAAAAGTGCTCTGACCCAAGCCGAGAAGTTTGCCATCACAATCCAAACTTCGGATATTATCTACAAGTTATCCGAGTGGCTCGAAGAAGAAATGAAGAAAGTCGTGCCAAAACAAAGAATCGAAGAGACCCTGGGCAAGGCCAAGATTCTCAAAGTCTTCAGCAAAGACAAAGACAAACAAATTGTCGGCGGAACTGTTGTCGAAGGCCTTATTAGTATTGGGAAAGAGATCAAGATTATCCGTCGCGATACTGAGATCGGCCGAGGTAAAATCGTCAGTCTCCAAATGCAGAAGATTAAGGCCACCGAGATTGCCGAAGGCAATCAATTCGGCACAGAAATTGATGCCAAAATTGAAATCGCTCCCGGTGATTACTTAGAAGCCTTCGAGACTGTCATTAAATAACATGAGCCATCGTCAAGAAAAAGTTGAGGGAATGTTACAGGGTATTGTCGCCAGCTACTTATCTAAAGAAGCGGGGACTAAGTCAGTAATTACCGTTACCCACTGCGATGTTACCCCCGATCTCAAAAAAGTCACAGCCTTCATCTCCGTCTTTCCCACCGAACACGAGCTTGAGGCTCTTAATTTTGCCCGAAGACAACGTTCTGAGATCCGCGAACTCTTCAAAGAGAAACTCTCAATGAAGTCCATCCCCCACCTCGAGATCGAAATTGACGAAGGCGAGAAAAATCGCCAGAAAGTGGAAGCGATTTTTAATAATCTCTAAATTATGATAAATTATTAGAGCTCAGGCCTAGTCGCCAAGTGGTAAGGCAAAGATCTGCAAAATCTTTATACGGCGGTTCGATTCCGCCCTAGGCCTCACAATTAAATATTTATGCCTAGGTGGCGGAATTGGTATACGCTACAGACTTAAAATCTGTCGCCCGTAAGGGATTGAGGGTTCGACTCCCTCCCTAGGCACCCACACCAATCCTTTTATCGCAGATTATCTGCGGTACAAGGCATAGGCTTGTACCAATAAAAGGATTGGTGTGGGTGTAGGCACCAAACAATTTTTTGATTTTATCAGATAGAATTGTTAAGATAATATAGTTCCAAAATAGAATATCCGCTCATAGCTCAGCTGGTAGAGCAGCTCCCTCTTAAGGAGACGGTCGGGGGTTCGATTCCCTCTGAGCGGACAAATAAAAAAGGCCCGAAAGGGTTCTTTTTTATTTGTCCGCGAAAGCAAGCCAACTGCCCGCCCGGATAAATCCGTTCGGACGGGCTTGGCTTGACGGGAGATTCCCAATTGAAAACCCTTTAAAATAATGCTAAAATTCAAAAGTTAATTTGGGCAGATGGCGTAATTGGTAGCCGCGTTAGCCTTAGGAGCTAATGGAGCAATCCGTGGAGGTTCGAGTCCTCTTCTGCCCACCATTCAGTTTTTCTAATAATTAAACAAAAAGCCGGTAGGGAATTCGTCTTGCGACGATTCCCCTACCGGGAAAATCTGGGGACACGAGGCTATTGCTGCCTCGGCCTTTTGGGCGACTGACTGCCGGGACCTTCTCCTCCAGGCTGAGTCGGAGGGATGACGCTTCGGCCGATTCGGAAAGTTGACCGCTCCATGATACCACCAGTGTTCTGCATACACTTGGTGAGATCTGGAGCCGTCTTCACACTGAGAACGGCAGAAGCTTGGTAATCGCGATGTGGTGCCATAACAAGGGTCTCCCTTGGGGTTAAAGAAAAGAACCTCTCCCTTTTCCTATTTAAAATTATACTACAAAAAGAGAAATTTCGTCAAAAGAAGGGTCTGGTTTTTAGCTTGACTTTTTGCTATATATAGTGTATAATTAGGGAGGAAATTGATAATGCCAAAGGACTATTATTCCTAAGGTGTTTTTGATTGGTTTTTGTCAAAAGGTTCTGTCGGTAATTGGTTTTGCCGGCGGAAAAAATAAGGAGACACGTCATGCTGACACTGTTTTGTACCCTTGTCATGGTGCCCCTCGCGGCACTCGTGGCCATTCCCCTCCTCGTCCCAATCTTGGCACCGCTCAACAAATTCTTCACGTTCGAAGAAGCGGGCAAGATCAAGGCGAAGATGAAAGGGAAGACCCCCGTCGGGTTCTTTGTCCTCCTCCCCGTGGGGAAGATAATGATCCGAACGAAGGGACAGCTCGACTGGTTTAACCGCCAGAGACCCCCCGACAGCCGAGAGCTCCAGATGTGGGATATCGTTGACGGAGTAGAAAATACTTCAACGTTGAATCCCTTCACCTGGATGCTCAAAAGGATGGGGGCCAAATGGGTCGGTCTCTATCCTTGGTGTTCGATCTACGAGTACTGGCTACGTTGCCGGACGGTGGAACTCGACAACGAGAACCACCTGACCAAACCCAAAAAGATAGACGGGCTGTCGATTTACGTGATGTTCAAGAAAGTCACGTACTACTCGATCATCGAACCAGTGAGTAAGGAGAGTGAAATCCTTTCCTTCAAGCTCGAGTATCTATTCGATGCCCAATGCGAAAACCCCTGGCTTGCCATGTTTGGACAGGATGAGTGGTTTATCCACCTTTGTTCACTCATGGACGTCCTCGCGACAAAGTTCATGGCCCAGAAGGGCTATGCCCAAGTAAACGCGGAGGACGGCGACAGCTTCAACACCTTCATGATGGCGAAAGCAGAGAACATCAGGAAAGAGACTGGCTTCAGGATCTCGAACCCCCGAATCTTCCACAAAGATGCGGGCGACAATGAACAGACCCAGAGGTACATCGATAGCTGCTCCGCCGAGGAAATTGCCCAGCAAGAAGGTCTCGCCGAAGTGGCGAAAGCTACACAGAGGGCCATTGCCAGAGAGCGAGAAGGCGGAGGAGACAGTCGATATATAGAACAGGTCTCAGGTGCCCAGAACAACGCCTACAAGGCAGCACTGGAGAACATGAGTGCAGCCATCGCGAACATTGTAGGAACCTTAGACGGCAAGACCACCGCCGCCGTGCTCGCGACAATGGCTTCAGCTCTTGGTCTTCAGTACTTGCAAGGTAAGCTGACGGGACAGATTGAGACCAATCACCATGATGAAGAAAACCACCGCCAAGGAGGAAACCCGCAATGAGCGCAATATGGATAGCCGTCGCTTTCTTTGGGACAATCGGGGGCCTCGTGCTCGCGGCTGTCCTGGTCAGTCTCACCACCAAGAAGGGGCCGAGCGGGAAGACAACAACTGCCCTGCCAGCCACCCCGGCCGGTCCGACCAACACGACGGCACCGGTCGCGACAGAGGCGAAGAAGGAGGTCAAGAAAAAGTGGTTCATCATGATCGCAATCCTGGTGCCGCTACTCCTCCTCTCCATCCCGGCTTCTGTCTGGGGTCAAGTCTTCAGTAACGGGGCAATTGCCAAGACGATCGCGATCGTAATTGTCGCCGTCATCGTGGCAAGCTTCCGCAATGATTGGACTGAGGACCTTGGTAGGAAGCTCGTCGGACGCTTAACCTTCTTCATCGTCATCATTGCTGTCGGAGCACTCCTCTATCAGAGGTCCGGCATCCAAGTCGATGACGTGAAGGCCTGTCTCCCCTCCTTCCCTGTCGCCGGTGCAACGCCAGCGACAAGCCCTGCCCCAGCCGCCACGGCCCCCAAGGCTACGGTGGACAAGGGTAAGGGCACTCTCATCAAAGTCCCCGGCAAGGTGCCCGGAGACAACGCGTGGAAGCACGCGTACATTTTCCAACTCAAGAGCGGTTACTTCAAGTTCCGCTGGGACGTCGAAGGTCCAATGGGTTGGGAAGTTCGGGATGAGAAGACGAAGAAGGTCTACTCCGACACAGAGGTAAAGGATCCCAACAAGGAGGTCCCCATAACCCAAAATGGCTGGGTGAGAATCCGAGCCAAGGGGAGCGCACCGCTCCAGGTGAAGGTCTACACCTACTAAGTTAGACTACAGACAAAAACCAAAAGCAATCGCCCCAGGACCACACGGTCCCGGGGCGATTTTACTTTTTAGTTTTATTGGGAAACTTTTAGATTTCTTAATTCCCTCCTAAACCTTGCATTGTGTTAATGATGAATTGCATGATCCCAAAGACCGAAACCATAATCGCCAGACCCACTATCCCCCAAATCATTTTCGAATAAAGTTCCTTCCGATTACCAGAAGCACTGTCTTTCTTGGCCAAGAATTCTACTAGGCCATATAAGAAAACTACCACCGCGACACCCACCATGAGGACGATTATCGGGTTAACAATCTGCGCGTTGATTCGATTAATAAATTCCATGCAAACTCACGATTCTTAACAACTATTCAATGATTGGGGCACTAATGGTAGAAGTTCCAGCGCCAGCGCCAAAGATATCCTGGACAAGACCAGCCAAGCCATAGATAGAGATCATGATGATGATAGCAACGACAGCCCACAACAAATTCTTTTTCTCCTTGGCCTTATCTTCACCCTGACTGGTGATAAATTTGAACAAGAAATAGAAGAAGGCAATGAAACCTAGACCCATGAAGGCAGGGAGAAGATTATCAATAACGGTAGCAAAAGTAGAGGACATAGTGGTGAAATAAGTGCTACCACCAAAAGTAGGGGCGGTCTGAGCTAAGGCTAGGATAGGAGAAAGGGAAAGAGCAAGAGCAAATAATTTTGATTTAGATACCATAATAAATTTTATTTAATAATGAAAAATTAGCTAATAATTAATAAATTTTCGACAATTTTTTTTATACTATTAAGTATAGAGCTTATTCTGTCAAATTAGAAGTGGATAATAGTTTAAATTGGTGGGCAAGCATTAAATTCACCAGGACTAGCATCTGGGTCACAAGTAGCCGGATCAACACTGAAAGGCACTGCAGGAGGGGTGGCTGGAGCCGCGGCTGTTGAACCCCCCATCTTAGGGATAGCCGGTGGTGAAGAAAAATTCGCTCCACCCAAGAAAATACCTTGCAAGAGCTGAACAAGACCCCAGACGGAAATCATAACCGTAATAATAATGACCCCCCAAAGCATAAATTGTTTGGCATCCTCCAACTTTTTTACATCATTTGAGAGAGAAAAAAGATAACGGGCTATCCCCCAGAAGAACAGAAGGAAACCTAGGCCAATGAGGATCCCGATAAGAGGATTAATAATTGTGCCCTTCAAGGAAGCGATTATTACTTGTAAACTCATATGAATATAAACTTTTGTTAAAATTAGTAATTAGGCTCCAAAAACGCCAGTGACAGTGTCCATCACAATTTGTCTGATAATATAGGCCCCCAAGACAATTGCGGCCCCTGCGATAGTCCAGATAATACCAGTGCGCGCCTTAGCCAGGTCCCCAGGCTTGCCACGAGCCATAACCAAGGTAAAGCCAGAATAGATAATACCCGCCGTCACAACGACAACGCCAACCTGGAGCACCGCCCCAAGGATAGTGTCAATTAAACCAGCCAAAGTGGTGTCCTTAAGGGGGTTAGTCAGAACCCCCGCAGCATAGACCTTAACCAAAGACGGGTAAGCCAGAAGAAAGAAGCCAAACAAATTGAGACTGATTAGGGTTAATTTTTTCTTCATTTGATTCTTAATTAGATTTTTACTTATTAATTAGGTCCAAAGACTTGGTCTATCGCCTGTTTAACTGGGCCAGTCGTCGTTGTACCAAGGAAGTAGCCGAAGACTTGGTGGACAACAACATAAGCTGAGAAAATTATAGCAAAACCAATCAGAATATCGTAAAAAATCTTCTTCGCTTCAGAGGCCTTGCCTGGGTTAGTGTTACCATAATAGATCATCTTACCGCCAGCATAAATAATCAGAAAAATGGTTACCGGGAAGACAATGGCATACATAAAGAAAAGGAGAACATTATCAATTAACTTCAAGAGTTCAGCTAGAGTACAACTCATGGGGCCAGCCGCACCTCGCCCGCAAGTGACCAAACCATCGGTCGGAGGAACATAAGAACTCGCCCCATTAGGAAGAGTTGGGGCAGCCGAACTAACCTGAGGTAAGAAACTCACAGTTAAAACAAAAAATAAAATTAAGATAAGGGAGAGGGAGATAATAGATGAGAGATACTTAGACATTACTTGCTATTATCAACAATTAGCTGCAGGGCTTTGTTGGCCTTCTCTACCGTCGTCTTTATATCCATACGGCCAGTGGAAGAATCATCAATTAAATTCCTAAAGACAAGGCTCGTTTTATTTTTGTCTGGGTCAGGCCAAGCTCGGCAAACGAGAGCTTCTCGGTAGAAAACTTGAGAACTAGGGTTAGATTGGGGTACAACAAGAACCGACCGCCGAACAGGGGCAGCTCCAAGATTAGCCGAGATTTCTGCAAAAGAATGATCACGCAAGGCCAATTCAGAAATGGCGGAAAAAGCCAAATTATTCTTGGCCGAATTTTTAATAACGGCTAAACCATAGACATGTCCAACAGTAAGACCCACCCCTTTGGTGAGACGGGGAACGGAGGCAATATCAAAATTAAGATGAGGATTTCTCTCGGCGAGAGATGGCAACTCGCTCGCTAAACCAAAATAATTGGCTAACTTTCCAGCCAAAAAGACTTCGGTATCCTTAGCCAAAGAACGATTCCAGGTATAAGTTGAGCGCTGGGGATTAGAAAATTGATTATAGAAATCAAGAGACATCGCTAAATTGGACTGGCCTTTTGCCTCTATCGAGCTAATCCCCACCTGATAAGTGTCTTTGGCACCAAGACTTAGAGGAGCCGTCCCGACCTGCATCAAAAGCAAAGAGAGTATGTCCTTGAAGTTCGTAACGTTATTAGAGGTGCCAAGGGAAACCGCACTCTGGCTAAGGCTCTGCAAATTATCAAAAATAGTTAGCTTGGGTTGATTGGCAACGAACTCCTCCCAATTGGTTGGAGGATTAACAATATTGGCATTAGTATAAAGGTCCTTATTGTAATACAAAACAAGAGGATCTACTGCGACAGGCAAGGCTAACCAACCTTGAGAGGTCTTAAAGACTTGGCCCGCATCAACAAAATAATCTTGGAATTGTCTCTCGGTAAAACTCTCAAAAGGTAGGGGAGTAATTTTGTTACGATTTTGGAAAATTAATTCATGAGGAAGGAGAATTAAATCTGGACCGGTCCCCGCAGCCAGAGCCTCAAGCAGGTCTTCATTGATTGTCGCGGGATTCTTCTCAACATAAGTAATCTTATAACTATCCCCCGCTTTTTTATTAACTTCATCTATTAAATTGGCAACGATATCAGTCTTAATTTGTCCCCACATGGTGATATAAACTTCAACCCCGGCCTTCTTGGCCCGGAAACCGGGAAGAACCCCAGCAAAGATTAGAATCCCGATGGCAAAGGCAAAGCCCAGGACGACAAGGAGAACAACTTGGAAAATACTGGTCTTCATCCCGTTAGAAATTTATAGTTATTAAAATATCTACAGACCTTTTATCAGTGTTTTTTATTATATTTATCATATTATTACTTTGCGTTTAAATTTCTAACGGGATTCATATTTCTACTTTGCAAAAATTAAACCATAGTGATGATCGCCGGCCGGGAAATCTAAAGAGAAGGCTAAGCCCGCACTCCCAAAAGTCTTTTTAACATCCTCCGCTGGAACAACATCCGCTGGTAAAGGACCCATACCGCCAAAAGATTCGCTCCAATCAATTACCATGATACGGCCACCTGGCTTCAATAATCTTTTAGCCTCAAGAGCGAGGGTGTACATTGATTTCGCTTGGAAGAGGACATTCGAAATAATAACAACATCGGCCGTATTATCAGCAAGGCCGACTCCCCCGGCTTGCTCTATATCACCCCAGATAACATCAAGATTCTGAATATTCCTTACTCCGGCTTCCTTCTTAAGATTCTCGAGCAAGTCTTTCTGAATTTCGACAGCATAAACCTTACCCTCCGGGGCCACCATCAGTGCCGCAGCTAAGGCATAAGCCCCAACCCCCGAACCAAAATCTACAACGGTCATACCCGAAGAGAGATTCAATGTTTGTAAATTAGTACGCGGATCAGCAAACGCCATTGCTTATATTTTACCATTAATCACTCCCTCTCCGCTAGCAAAACAAGGGGAAAACTAAAACCATAAACACAGAAGCCCCACCAGAAGCGAGGCTTCTGTTGGGGCTTGGTTTAAACTGGGCAGTGGAATGTTGGCGGTCACTTCTTGGCGGCGTCTTCTTGCTGACGCTTATAGATCTTGTAGGCATCCGATCCGCCAACCGGCCCAGTGGCCACGTAGTAGATCTTCTGCTCCATGGCCCGATCCAAGATGATGCGCCTCTCGAAGACGTGAACCATCTGGCCACCCTCCTCGACGAAAGCCACTTGAGGGTAAAGGCCGATGCCAACCTTGCCAGCCACATCCTGAGTGACGGCGAGGCGCCAACTGCCGACATCGTTCGCAGGGTTGTCGCCGTTGACCGAGAAGACGTACCCTCGCAGTCCGGTCGTATGACCGACCTGGATCACGTCCTTCGTCACGATTGGACGCCAGCCGAAGTCCCGGTCAATCATCTCGCCGATCTTCTTGCCGTCGACGACGATCGGGAAGACCTCGGTGTTGGCATTGACTTGGGCCATGATTGCTGAAGCCTCGTTCGCCGGCAATCGGACCTTGCGTATGAAAGCATCAACCCCCACCAAGGCCAGAATTGTAAGGACAACAATCAAAAACCTTGTTTTGAAACTCAACACATTGGCGTTCATCGTCGGTCTTCTCCTTGCCGCTATAGGCAATCGATCACAAAGACAAAAGCTTCCACGCACACGCGTTTCCGCTCACATTCCATTTTCAATACTTAATCTGCCTTTGATTATAGCAAGGAATAGGCTATTTGTCAATGGCAAAAAAGGGGCTAAAAAGTGCTCTCAAGTATGAGTTTTTTGATTTTATCCCTCACCTCTCGGTGGAATTCTAGTGAAGTATTCTTAGGATCCGGCAATTCCCAATGAGTAACCTTGTCACTATCACTAAGGTAGTCAGGGATGGGATCATTCTCGTCAGTAATCATAAAAATTTTGTCCGCCCAAGCCACCATCTCGGGAGTTAATTGATTGCGGATATTCCCCGACACATCGGCCCCTTCCTCCTTCATTACAGCAATCATATTATCGAGAATTGGACCAAGCTCACCGATTGGTTGCTCTGGCCCGCTCAACTTAGTCCCTGCCGAGAGAACACTATAATCGCCCTTAATATATTTTTTAAAAAGGACCTCAGCCATCTGGCTTCGAGCCACATTCCCCCGACAAACAAAGAGTATATTCATATGACAATAATAACTTTTTTCAAAACCTCTGACAAACAACGAAGCCCCACACGAAGCGAGGCTTCGCGTGGGGCTGAGAGAACAGGAAGGAATGAGGAGAGGTCAGTCTTTGAACTGTCCTTGCTCGCGCAGCCAGGCTGCGTAGGCAAGGTCACCGGGGATCGGGCCCTGGTTGACGTAGAAGCGGCCGACATCGAACATCGTCGACTTCTCCAGGTCAAGGACCGCAACCTGAAGCATAATCTCCCCGTCGATGGTCTTGGCCATCTGGAGGTAAGGATAGCAATCCTGATTCCTCTCGTCGACCATGACCGTCCGGAAAGTCGTCAGGTCCTGTCGGCAACCGCCCAGGGCGACACGATACGCATGCATCGTTGTTCCCTTTACGGCCCCGAGATCATCAATGACCGGTATCCAGCCCATGTCCTCAACCTTGTACGAGCTCCTGTAGCGTTCGGAGTCGGGCACGGAGGCTTCAGCCTTGACGCCATCCCGAACGATGTTGAAGACAAAAAGCAGGATAAGTCCGACCACGGCCACCATTGCCACACGAAAAAACATCGCAAAAAACTTTTTCATCGGAAGATCCTTTCTTCTGAAAGTTAGTATGCTGAGGCATGGGGTGCATGAGCATTCCCACTCCCTAATTCCATTTTCAAAACAACAACTAGATACTCTCTTATTATAACAAATAAAGACCTGCCTGTCAAGCTGACAAAAAGGCCTTTATTTAAGGGTTTTTAGAGATATTTTAAAGACAAGTCAACGAAGCAAGACTATCCCCTTCGCGGAGTTTCATAATACGCACGCCTTGGGTGGCACGGGAGAGTGTGGAGATATCAGCGAGTGGAGTACGGATGACTTGGCCCATCTTAGAGATAGCAAAGACTTCTTCTTCCTCGCCATTCAAGACACGAACAGAAACAAGCGGACCGGTCTTCTTAGTAATGCTCATAGTCTTGATACCCGAGCCCCCACGACCTTGAGTTTTGTATTCAGAGAGCTTGGTCTTCTTACCATAACCGTTCTCGCTCATGACAAGGTACTCGCCTTTCGTTCCTTCTTTCTTGATAACTTCGGCACCAATAATAAAATCCCCTTTCTTCAACTTCATACCGCGAACACCAGCGGCGGCGCGACCCATCTCTCGCAAATCAGATTCTTTGAAACGAATGGCTTGACCAGATTGACTAGACATCATAATCTCGTCACCCTTATCGACAGCGCGAACAGCCAAGAGTTTGTCGTTATCAGCAAGTTTAATAGAAATAAGACCAGAACGACGAACATCTTTGAAGCTATCAGCCGAAACCTTCTTCGCTACACCCTCACGAGTCAACATCATTAAGGAGAATTTGGCCGTCTTAAGATCCTTCGGTAAAGCGAGAACCGAAGTAATTTTTTCTTCAGGAGAAAGTGCGAGGAAATTCATTACTGACTTACCACGAGTAGCACGCTTGCCCTCAGGAATATCATACATCTTAATTTGATAGGCCTTACCCTTATCAGTAAAGAAGAGCATATCATCATGAGTGTTGGCGGTAAGGAATATCGTCACGAAATCTTCTTCGCGCATGTTAACATCCACCACACCCACCCCACCACGCTTCTGCGCCTTGTATTCAGATGGATCGGTACGCTTAATATAACCGCCTTCTGTCACCACCAAAACTTCTTCTTTCTCAGTTACGAGGTCTTCAACATTAATTTCCTTAACTCCGCCCTTAATAATGCGGGTGCGACGGTCGTCAGAATATTTCTCGCGGATAACTTCGAATTCGCTCTTAATGATAGCGAGAACACGCTTCGGGTCAGCCAAAATAGCTTTGAGTTCTTTGATCAAGGCCAACTTTTCTTTCAACTCCTCTTCAATTTTCTCTCGTTCTAGGCCAGCCAATTTCTGCAAACGCATCTCAAGGATAGCAGTGGCTTGTAAATCAGAGAACTTGAAGACCTTCATTAAGTTGGCGTGAGCCGTAACAGTATCTTTAGACTTCTTAATTATCTTAATAACCTCATCGATATGATCGAGGGCCTTCTTGAGACCCTCTAAAATATGGGCTCGGTCTTCAGCCTTCTTAAGGTCAAATTTAGTTCGACGAACGACGACAACTTGGCGGTGCTTTAAGAATTCTTCAAGAATCCCTTCAAGAGACATTAATTTAGGGACACCACCCACCAACATGAGCAAGTTGTAATGGAAGACGGTCTCAAGCTCGGTATGTTTGTATAAAAAGTTGAGAACTTTCTGTGGCTGAATCCCCGCCTTAAGATCAACAACGACACGAATGTCGCGAGTCGATTCGTCACGGATATCACGAATACCCTCAAGCTTCTTGTCGTGAACCAAATCAGCTACTTTAATAATGAGTTCTGATTTATTGACCTGATAAGGAATAGACTTGATGATAATTTGGAAATTCCCCGCCTTATTCTCAACAATTTCCGCTTCACCACGTGCTAACACTCCGCCCTTACCAGTGGCATAGGCATGGCGAATATCGGCTTGGTTGTAGGCTAGACCACCCGTTGGAAAATCGGGGCCTTTAACAAACTCGAGGAGATCATCGGTTGTGGAATCAGGGTTATCAATAAGATGGACCAAAGCGTCTAAGAGTTCACCCAAGTTATGAGGGGGGATCTTGGTCGCCATACCGACAGCAATACCCATGGCCCCATTCAACAAAAGGTTAGGGACAGCGGCCGGCATCACCAAAGGCTCTTCTCTTGTGCCGTCATAATTAGGGGCAAAATCAACAGTATCTTTCTCAATATCCCGCATAATCTCACCGGAAAGGCGGGAAAGTTTGGCCTCGGTATAACGCATAGCAGCGGCCGAGTCACCATCAATCGAACCGAAGTTACCTTGACCGGCGACTAGCGGATAACGCAAAGAAAAATCTTGGGCCAAACGAACCATGGCATCATAGACAGACGAGTCACCATGTGGATGATATTTACCCAACACATCTCCAACCACAGTCGCTGATTTGCGGAATTTGGCAGCATAAGTAAGACCTAGTTCGTGCATAGAGAAAAGAATACGACGCTGAACGGGCTTAAGCCCATCGCGGACATCAGGCAAGGCGCGTCCGATAATGACAGACATCGAATAGTCGAGATATGAATCTCGCATCTCCTTCACAATGTCCACTGGGATGATCTCATCACCCTCGCGTGGTTTCATTATATCTTTTGGTTCTGTTTTTTTTGCCATCTTTTATTTGTTACTTATGTATCATATTACCAATCGCCCAGAAGCCATCTACGACGGTGCCAACTCCCTCACTAGCAAAATCAATAATCTCAGGAATCACCCCTTTAAAAGAGCTTGAGGCGGCAGATCCATCTGTGCTCGAAGCTATTTTAGCGGCTTCAATTTTGGCGAGAGCTAAGCGCTCGGCCTCAACCTTAAGACGCGCATTCTCATTACTGTTATTAGAAACAGAAAGGGCAAAGCTTAAAGCCCAGACAAAAAAGATAATAACAATAAAAATAAAGGTCCACAAGAAGACGACCCGCTTTTTCTCTTCTTCTGTTCGAGTGCGAACATCTCCTATATAATCAGCAATCCTTCTCATTTTAACTAGCTTGAATAATTATAACTTCATCTTCCTTGCCTTCAATATCTTTTCTCTTAATTGTGAGCTTATCAACCCGACTCTCGGCACTCCCACCAATTTCTTTATTAAATGTTTTGAGAGACTCTTCACCATTCTTACCATCTACCATTAGCGGAATAATAATCTTTGGTTCAAGAGAGGTCGCAAATTTGGCTGCATCCTTAGGTGACAAGACGGGACCTCCAGCCACCGGGACAAAGAGGACATCCACAACACCGATATCTTCAAGCACTTTTGGATCAAGATTTGTGCTCGCAAGAGCCCCTAGGTGACAAATGCGGATACCGTCAATCTCGGTCGTAAAAATTGTATTAATTTGCCCCTCCGCACCTTCACTCTGATAACCATAAACAAAAATACCGTCAATCTCATACTCGCCGGGACCGTTAATAATGAAAGGATCTTTATTACCAAAAGTAACAGATTCACAACCATTAAAAGATGGGTTATTGAGCGAAACCAAGCATAGATCAGCCCCAAAACGAGTGGCCTTCGGGTCAATTTCTCTACTAATAGGATTGAAAGCCACCACCAAGTCTCCTTGCTGGACCTTAACAAAACCCTCCTTGTGATAAGTAATAATCATAGATTTACCTGCCTACCGGCAGGCAGGCCGTCTCAATTATATCATAAACCGCATTAAAAACCAAAGGGGAAAACTGAGCCCGATTTGCCAAAAGAGCCTTTATTTTGTATACTATCGCCCATATGACAAACATTATAAATAATGATGTCGAGACCGAGATCGTCGAGGGCGACGAGCGCGATGAGCGTGTTGAGTCTGATGTCCCTAAGCGCTTGATGGATGACCTGATCAAGCAATCTGCTCACAAGCCAGAAGTTGGCGCCATTATTGAAGGTACAGTTATTGGTAAGGGAGGTAAGACTCTCTATATCGACGTGCCCCCATTTGGTACCGGTATTATCTTTGGTCGCGAATATCTGAACGCCAAGGATATTATTAAGAAAATTAGCGTTGGTGACACTGTTACCGCTAAGGTTATCGAGACCGAAGGCGAGGAAAGCTATATTGAGCTCTCTCTTAAGGAGGCCAAGCAAGCTATCGTCTGGAGTGATGCCGAGAAAGCCACCAAGAACAAGACTCAATTCGACCTCTTGGTTAAGGATGCCAACAAAGGTGGGCTTATCTTAGACTGGAGCGGTATGGACGGCTTCTTGCCTGCCTCCCAGCTCAAGCCTGAGCATTATCCTCGCGTCGAGGGTGGTGATAAAGATGCTATTGCCGACGAACTCAAGAAATTCATTGGTCAGACCTTAACCGTCTCTATTATTGGTACCGATCCTAAGGAAGGTAAGCTTATCTTCTCTGAGAAGGGTCCTGACAATAAGCAAAAGCGTGAGATCATTGGTAAGTATGCCTTGGGTGATGTCGTTGAAGGTGAGGTGACGGGTGCCGTTGATTTCGGTATCTTCATCAAGATTCAGGATGGCCTCGAAGGCTTGGTTCACATTTCTGAACTTGATTGGTCTCTGGTTGAGAATCCTCGTGACCTCTTCCGCGTTGGCGATAAAGTTAAGGCCAAGATCATTGATATCAAAGATGACAAAATTTCCCTATCCATCAAGGCCCTTCGTGGCAATCCTTGGAAAGAGGCTGAGGCTAAGTACAAACGTGGCCAAGTTGTCTCTGGTGTTGTCATTAAATACAACAAGCATGGTGCTCTCGTTTCCCTTGAGGAAGGTGTCGCCGGCTTGGTGCACATCTCGGAATTCAAGACTGAGGAAGAACTTCGCCAGAAGCTTGAACTTGGTAAGAATTATACCTTTACCATCAATATCTTCGAGTCTAAGGACCAGCGCATGACTCTCTTCTTTGGAGATTGCCCCGACCGCGTCAAAGCAGAAGAAAACAAGAAAAAAGAAGGCTAAAAACCTAATCAAAAAATCCCGCTTCCAAGCGGGGTTTTTTGATATCTTCAAAGAAAAAAGCTTATAAAAATGTCTGGCCGAAATCGCAGATTGAGGAGAACCGAGGACTTTTTAGAAGATTATTTTCTTTGAAGCGACCCTAATTAAAACTATTCATCGTCTTTTCCAAACCATTCTCAATAAGAGAAGCGATGATTTCTTTAACACGCTTGATTACCTTCTTAAGTTCGTCTTGTTCGGAAGGTTTGAAATTACCAATCACAAAATCGACAACCTTATCACTCGAGGGCTTCTTGGTTTTACCAGACGAGGTTGAAGGTGAGAGGCCGACTCGAATTCGGGTGAATTCGTTGGTCTTAAGGGCTTTAACAATTGAGTCCACGCCTTTATGACCACCAGATCCCCTATTGTAAGAAATTTTGATCGTCCCTAAGGCGAGATCAACATCATCATGAATTACCACCACATCCTTGGCTTCGGCTTTAGTTTTAACGAGAGGCTTCACGGAACCGCCAGAATTATTCATGAAATTATTGGGGATGAGGAAGCGGAATTTGTTCGAACCTAACTTGCCATCGCAAAGTTGTGCATTAAGTTTTTTCTCGTCACGCCAATCTTTAATTTCCATCTCACCAACCGGCTTCTTCTGTAAAGCAAGCAAGGTCATCCGGCCAATCGAGTGTCGACTATTCTCGTATTCTTGCCCGGGATTCCCGAGCCCGACAAAAAGGTAATTGGTTTTGATCTTCTTCATAAGGGAAATTATAGCAAAAATAGGCAATTTTGTACAAAGGCAAAAGTGTGGTAATATTGGCAGATTATGGAGCAAAAAAAAGAAACTTGGTGGGACGCTTTGCGCTTTGGGATCATACTCTTAGCCATTATTATCCCTTTTAGAATGTTCGTGGCTCAGCCCTTTATTGTGCACGGCGCTTCAATGGACGAGACTTTCCATAATAGCGACTACCTCATAGTTGACGAGCTCTCCTTCCTCTTGAGGGACCCTATCCGAGGCGAAGTCGTTGTTTTCAAAAATCCCCAAAACGAATCCCAATATTTCATTAAAAGGATCATTGGCCTCCCAGGCGAAACCGTCACAGTTCATAATGGCGAGACCAGCATCACCAAGGGAGATTCCACAATTAATCTTAGCCAGCCCTATATCGGTAGTGAGAGTCCTAAGGATGCTTATGCCAAACTAGGTCCGGGTGAATATTTCGTCATGGGTGACAATCGCGCTGTTAGTTGGGACTCCCGTTATTGGGGAGTATTAAAACGAGATGAGATACGTGGCCGAGCTTTCTTGCGCCTCTTTCCCTTTACCCAAATTGGTTACTTACCCGGTTATTATCAATATAAAAAATAATTTTTATGCCTAATCCTAAAGCCAGTAAATCCGACGACTTACGCGCCCCTAAAGGAATGCGTGACCTTATTGCCGAAGAAGTTTTTCTCTTTCAAGGTTTTTTTGAAAAAGCCGCCGAGCTTGCTCTTTATTACGGTTTCAAGCCAATCGAGACTCCAATTATGGAAAAAGAAGAACTCTTTTCTCGTGGCGTTGGTGAAGGAACTGATATTGTTTCTAAAGAAATGTTTAGTTTAAAGACTAAGGGTGGCGACCATCTCGTCCTTCGCCCAGAAGGCACCGCTAGTGTTATGCGTTCTTATGTTGAAAATGGCATGTTTTCTCAGCCTCAACCCCTCATGTTCTACTACTCCGGACCAATGTTCCGTCACGAGAATCCTCAGCGTGGCCGTTACCGACAATTCTACCAATTTGGCCTAGAGATTCTTGGCACCAAGAAGAGCATTGCCGATGCTACCATCATTAATTTAACCAGAATTATCCTTGAGGAGTCTGGTTTAACTAATCTTACTTTCAAAATCAATAGTATCGGCGACAGTGAATGTCGAGGAACCTTCCGTCGTGACTTGGTCAATTACTACAAGAAAAATCTTAAGAATCTTTGTGCTGATTGTAAGGAAAGGTTGAAGACAAATCCCCTTCGCCTCTTAGACTGCAAGAACCCTTCTTGTGTTGAACTTAAAAACGATGCTCCCGATTCTATCGGCTATCTCTGCGCCCCTTGTAAGGCTCACTTCAAAGAAGTGCTTGAGTACTTGGATGCCCTAGGTATCTCCTACGAAGTTGATAATACCCTCGTCCGCGGTCTTGATTACTATACCCGCACCGTCTTCGAAGTCTTCGCCGAGAGCAAGTCTGATGATGGGACCTTAACTCCGCTCGCCTTAGGTGGTGGTGGCCGTTACGACAACCTAGCCAAGGCTCTTGGAGTGAAGAAGGATATCCCCGCCGTTGGCGCTTCCCTTGGTGTAGATCGAATTATCGAACTTCCAGAGTATGTTCGTCATGCTCCTCGCATTGTGAAGAAGCCAAAGGTCTTCTTCATCCAACTCTCATTCGATGCCAAGCTTAAGAGCTTCGAGATTATTGAGGCCCTGCGTCATGCCAAGATTCCTGTTCAGCATTCTTTGTCTAAAGACTCATTATCGGCCCAGCTGGCTCTGGCTGAGAAAATTGGCGTACCTTATACTATTATCTTGGGACAAAAAGAGGCCCTCGATGGCACTGTTATCGTCCGCAACATGGATACCCGCTCCCAAGACACGATAAAAATCCCTAAACTAGCTGAGTATCTCAAAAAAATTAAGTAATTCCAAAACTTGACTAAACCACCAAATGTGCCATAATTGAACTAGAGTGTTTTAGTCTTGAAATCGCAGAAAAAACTCCGAGAAAGGGAGTGACATGAAAGAAAAGAAGCCGTTCAGGCCGTATTTCCACTTCTGCCAGGAGGGAAATCATTTTCACCTCGTCACAGGGCCGAAAGGATTCGGAGCTTCCCCCGCCTTCGCCTCGGCCAAGGGTGCAAAATTCCTCATTGAGATCGCTATGGACCCCCAGAACAGACAGGATGTTGCTGATGCCGAAAGGCTTGAACAGCAACTTCCGTTACTTCGGATTCAACGCGGCGACAGGAAGAAGGGGCTGTGGGCTTACAAGTGCGACGTCGAAAGTTGCTCCATCCCTGGTTGGGCCAAGCTGATCAATGGCAGCCTCAGGACAAGCAACATGGGCTCATTCATGTTCTTCGCCAACACCCCGTGCGACTTTGTAGGCAAAGAGGGAACAGAAACAAAGTTCAGTATGTTTGCAAAAAAGGTTGAGCAGGTGGCCAAAAATGAAGTTCTGGCCTAATCACCCCGCCCGCAAGGGACGACACCCGTCGTCTTTACGAGGCGGGTTTGTTGTTTATTTTTTTAAGCTTTTGGCCATTAATAGCAATGAAGATATTCTGTCCTCCACCAAAATCCCCTATTTCTCTTATTTCATCTATGCATAAACCATTTTCTTCTAAAGATTTTTTAATGTTTTCTAAAGAGTGCAAATAAAAAGTACTCTTTGACATTGGGTTAACGGGAACGTTAACCTTGCCCACAATTTTCCCCTCATCTTTTTTCTGATCAAAATAAAAAGATTCCCAAACATCATACCAACTAGGATTGGCGGTGATTATTAGAAATTTCCCATCAAGTTTCAAAGCTCTGGAAAGTTCACTCGAAGCCTCATCAAGTTTTTCCAAATGGAACCAAACATTAACCGAGAAAACGGCATCTACTGCCTCGTCAGGAAGTGGTAGCTCGTAAGCATTACCAACAACAAATTCCTTCTTCTTATCCTTGTACAATTCGTTTGCTCGGCGGACCAACGGTTGAGACGGCTCAACACCAAGATACCGACCCTCTCCAAGATCGATTTTACTTGAACAAATGCCTTGACCTGAGCCAATTTCTACAACAAATTTAGGGGAAATATCTCTAACCCAGGACTTCAAAAAAGGGTAAATTTCTCTATCCCTGATCATCCCCTGTTCATTTTCAACGCTATTTATCCACTCCTTAGCTACTTGAGGATCTTCAAATGGGTTTTCTTCATACTGCATAATTAGAAGAATTATAACAAAAAGAGATATCTATGAAAATTTGCCAATTTTGAGAGAAAATGTTATCCTGTCACGTATGGTAAAAACCAATGCAATTGAGGTAGTTAAGGGGGCTGTCGAGACCAATATGAGCGTGATGCGTCGCTTTTCTAAGCGCGTCTCAGGTAACGGTATTGTCCGCGCTTCTCGTAGCCGCCGTTACAACGAGCGACCTAAGTCTGCTCTCAAACAAAAAAATGAAGCTATTAAGCGCATGGCCAAACGGTCCGCTTATGAGCGCCTAAAGAAATTAGGCAAAATAAAAGAAGGTGAATTTAGACATCGCTAATCTAACCAAAAGGAAGGTCCCAGACCTTCCTTTTGTCGAATACAAAGAAAAAGTTCTGGGCAAAAAGTATGAGTTGTCCTTGGTTTTTTGTAGCCCAGCCAAGGCCAGAGAATTAAGTATCAATTACCATCACAAAGACAAAGAGGCCAATGTTCTGTCTTTTCCCCTCACCAAAGAGAGCGGCGAAATTTTTATAAAACTGCCCACCACCGACTTCTCAGTCCCCCATTTGTTTATCCACGCCTTATTGCATTTGAAAGGTTTGCCACATGGTAGTAAAATGGATAGTGAAGAAAATAAGTACATAAAACTTTTCAATATCAATGGCCAATCGCAACATCATAGCCGGGTTAGACATCGGGACCGCGTGGATACGTCTGGTTGTTTGCGAACTTAAAGCTGGGGACAATGTGCCCCAAATTCTCACCTTAGTAAAAAAACCTGCCCGCGGCCTTCGTCGCGGTTATGTTATTAATCCTGATGAGACAACTGAGGCTATCCGCGAAGCTGTGGCTGATGCCGAACGAACGTTAAAGACCAAGGTCCGCAAGATTATCTTAGGGATTGGCGGTGTTTCTCTTGACTCTCGTCTGGCCGAAGGAAGTATCGTCGCTTCCCGCCCCGACTCTGATATTTCTAATAGTGACGTTGCTCGATCCATCGACGCTAGCGAAGCTAACTTGATGGAGATGAACAACCGCCGTATCTTACATCGCATTCCTATCGCCTTCAAAGTTGATGGGGAAAAAGTATTAGGCCACCCAGATGGTTTGCGTGGATCAAAACTTGAAGTCAAAACTCTCTTCATCACTTGCCTTGACCAGCATCTCAAGGATCTAATCCGCGCCATCGAGAATGCTGGCTTAATTGTTGATGACATTGTTGCCTCACCCTTGGCCGCCAGTCTCGTAGTCACTACCAAGAATCAGAAAGCTGCCGGCTGCGCTCTCGCCAACATTGGTTCACAAACAACCTCTGTGGCCATTTTCGAAGATGGTCTGCCAGTTTCGCTCCAAGTCTTTCCTCTGGGCTCAATGGATATCACCAATGATATTGCCTTAGGCTTCCGCATTCCACTCGAAGATGCCGAGCGAGTTAAGAAGGGTGAAGGCGAACCAATTGGCACGAAGAAAAAACTAGATGAAATTATTGAGGCACGTCTATCTGACATCTTCGAATTTATCGAGAGACATTTAAAGAAAATTGGGGTCGCTGGTTTACTGCCAGCCGGAATTATTATCACAGGTGGAGGTTCTAGCGTTAGTAATATTGAAGACTTAGCCAAAAATTATTTCAAACTCCCGGCCCGTATTGCCTCGGCCACTATTGCCACCAGCTCTAAAAGCCAAATTCGCGACACCGCCTGGGCGGTGGCTTATGGCCTCTGCGCTTATGTTACCGAAGATGGCGGAGACGAGTCCTTTGGTCTCAAATTGGTCAAAAATGCCCGTGGCAAACTCTGGGGCTGGATTCGTGAATTCATGCCCTAAACAGCAGTTATAGCAAAAGAAATAAAAGGTGCCCCCGCCCGAGCTCGGAAAAATAGAGCTCGGGCGGGGTGTTTTTATCCCTTATTTGCCTTTTTTAAGTGGTTTGTTAAGATAAGGGGAATAAAACATTATGCCTAAAATTAACCCCGAAATTGAATCCTTTGCTCGCATTAAAGTTGTTGGTGTTGGCGGTTCTGGGACGAATGCTGTTAACCACATGGTAGAATCTAAAGTTCAAGGTGTGGAATTTATTGTCATGAATACCGACGCCCAGCACCTTCATCACTCCCCCGCTAATAAAAAATTACATATTGGTAAGAACTTAACCCGCGGTCTTGGGACTGGGATGGATCCCGATCTTGGACGTCGTGCGGCTGAAGAAAGTTTAGAGGACATTCAGGCTCTTGTTAAGGGCGCTGACATGGTTTTTATTTCCTGTGGCATGGGTGGAGGTACTGGTACTGGCGCGGCTCCAGTCATTGCGAAGGTTGCCAAAGAAATGGGCGCCCTAACTATTGGAGTTGTCACTCGTCCCTTCTACTTCGAAGCTAAACAAAGAAAGACTATTGCCGATAAGGGCCTTGAGGAATTAAAGAAAGAAGTTGATGCTATTATTTCTATTCCTAACGATCGCCTCTTGAACATGATCAGTAAGGACACCACCCTGACTTCCGCTTTCTCAATTTGCGATGACGTCTTGAAACAAGCCGTTGAAGGTATTTCTAATACCATTACGATGCCAGGACAAATCAACGCCGACTTTGCCGACATTAAGACCATCATGCAGAACTCTGGTTCAACCTTAATGGGTGTGGGCGTCGCTACGGGTGAAAATCGCGCCACTGAAGCCGCCAAATTGGCCATTAGCTCTCCACTCCTTGATGTCTCTATCACCGGCGCTAAGGGTATTCTCTTTACCGTCTCTGGCGGCGATGATGTTACTCTCTTCGAACTCCAAGAAGCCGCTAAGGTTATCACCGAGTCTATTGATCCTGAAGCAAAAGTCATCTTCGGCACCATTCACGATGACAAGATGAAGAAGAATGAAGTTAAAATTACCGTTATCGCTTGCGGTTTCCCTAGTGACAATAACAAGAAGGGCCGTGATGATTTCAAAATCAATTTTAGCACCGAGACAACTCCTATTCCCACAATAGAAAATATTGAGGCCAAAAAAGAAACTCGGGAAGAGGAGGAGTCAAAGAAAATAGATATTCTAAATGCCAATATTAAGACTGCCGAAAAGGAAAAAGAAGAAGTCAAACCTATCTTAAATACTAAAGACAAAAAAGAGGACAGCTTTGAAGATGACGACTGGTCTTCAATCCCCGCTTTTCTTCGCCGTTCTAAGACTAAGTAATTAAAAGCTTAACCAAACAAAAATGTTTGATGTCATAATTATTGGTGGTGGCCCCGCCGCTTGCTCGGCTGGCGTCTACACTGCCCGCAAAAAATTAAAAACCCTCGTTATCGCTCAAGAACTTGGCGGGCAGTCTGCCGTCTCGCCTGAGGTCCAAAACTGGCTGGGTGAGATGAGTATCTCAGGGGCCGAACTCTCCAAGAAATTCACAAACCACCTACGCTCTTATGAAGGGGAGAATTTAACGATTAAAATAGGACTGGCCAATGGCGTCAATCAAGAAGGTAAGATATTCAAAGTTGTCACCAACGAGAACGAGATGTTCGAAGGCAAAACTGTCTTAATGGCCGTTGGAGGATCTCGCCGCAAACTCAGCACTAAGGGGGCTAATATTTTTGAACACAAAGGTCTCACCTATTGCGCTTCATGTGATGGTCCCTTATTCTCCGGGCAAGATGTCGCGGTTATTGGGGGTGGTAATGCCGGCTTCGGCACCGCCGGTCAACTCTTAGCCTATTGCAAAAGTGTTACTCTCTTAGAAATGATGCCAACTTTCCGCGCCGAGGCCATCACGGTTGAGAAATTAAAAGAGAATCCAAATTTCAAAGCCTTTAGTAATCTCGAGCTCTTAGAAATTAAAGGGGAGAAATTCGTCTCAGGAATTAGTTACAAAAATAAAGAAACAGGTGAGATTGTTGAACTCCCTGTGACAGGCGTCTTCGTGGAGATTGGCTTCATGCCCAATGCCGAGATGGTTAAAGATTTAGTTAATATCAATCCCGCTGGCCACATTATTGTCGACCATCAGACCCAACGAGCATCACTTCCAGGCATTTGGGCCGCCGGTGATTGCTCCGATGTGAAGTATCATCAGAATGGTATTGCCGCTGGCGACGCGATTAAAGCCGCCGAGGACATCTACGAATTTCTAAAGGCCAGCTAACTTAATCGCAAAATAGAGAACCACTAGACCCAAGATGGTCATGAGGGTTGTTAGTCTTGTGGAGTGACCATGGTGGCTCTCGGGCAAGAGTTCAGAGGCACCAATATATAAGAAGAAACCACTAAATAGGGCGAGGATTGGCCCCAGGAAAGCCTCTGGGAGATTAAAGAAGAGAGTAGCGATAATTCCCAAGGCTGGAGCAATAGAAGCGATAAGAAGCCATCTAAGGGCCTTCTTTTTGTCTCCCCCATTCTTCAGGGTCAGCCCAACAATATTAAGACCGTCAGAGAAATTATGAGACAGAACCGCTACCGCTAAAATTAAGCCGACTTGAGTTGAGACTTGGAAGGCGAGGCCGACAGCCAGGCCGTCAATCACGCTATGCACTGCCAAGATTAAAGCGGAGAGAGATTTTTTCTTATGGTGAGGATTCTCACAATGCTCTTCTTCATGAGCCTGGAAGAAAAGTAGTCGATCAAGAATTAAATAAATAAGAAAACCTAGGGCCACGAGTGAAGTGGTTGTCGCAATACTAAAAAGATTCTCATTAAGCTCAATTGCCTCAGGCAGAAGGTCAAAGAAGGCCACGCCAATTACGGCGCCCGCCGAGAAACCCAAGACCAAGTGAAGTTTGTCGCGAAAGCGGAAGGCGAAGAGACCCCCAACAAAAGCGCAACAAAAAGCAGCAATAGCAATTAGAATTAACATAAAAAGATTGTAACAGAAATAAGCAAAAACTCCACCTCTTACGGGATGGAGTTTTTGCGAGAAATGGCCTAAAAAATATTAGGCAAGTTTCTTAGCGAGATAAATAGTGTAGAGACCAGCAAGACCGACTAAGACATAGACCAACATGGCGAGGCTTGAACCTGCACCAAAAATAAGAGCGACTAGGTCAAGGCCGGCGGCACCGACAAGACCCCAGTTAACGGCACCGACAATTACAAGAATTATCGCTACCCAATTTAAAACTTTCATTATTATCTTATTGTTAATATTAATGAAACGAAGATATTTCGACCTTAGCTTATTATATCAAGTAAATATTATTCTTGGCTAGAAGACTTATTCACAGCTTAGATAACACAAAAAAAAATGACCGATGCGAGCAACCCACTGGTGGTGGAGCTCGTATCGGTCATTTGACCTTAAGTTGGGAACAGATATCCTGGTATCGCCGAGACAGTCGGCCATCCTTATCCTCCTTAAGAGCCCTGTCGACCACTTGGCAAGAGTGGCCAACAGTTGTGTGGTTCCTGTCACCGAAGTAATCTCCAATCTCGGTGAGAGTTATGCCGGGGACCAACTTCATCGCTAAGTACATTGCCAAATGGCGAGCTTGGCAAGTCTCCTTAACCCGACTACCAGAACGCAGGAAGCCATGGAGAAAACCGAAGCTAAACTCCACTTCTCTCTCAATTATCTCGAGCGAGAATTTCGTCGCACCGTCCTCGCCGTCGAGGTAAGGACGGAGCACCTCTCTGGCCAGCTCCAGGGTAATTTTGTCACCAACAAGCTGGTGTCGGGCATTGATCGTCTCGTAAACTCCAATCAAGGGTCGAGCATCACCGTCGAGACTGCGGGCAACAGTGTCCTGCACTTCAGCCGGCCAAGAGAGGCCATCTTTCTTTAGAAGCCTCTTGAGAAGTTCTTGGCGCGTGTCTTGATCAAGTGGTTCGATCCAGACAGTGAGGCCTCCCTTGAGACGGGAAGTCACCCTTTCTTCAAGCTTCAACTCAGAAGGAGGGGTGTTGCTGGCACAGATGAAGACTTTCCCCCGGGTCAGGAGATTGTCGAACATCCAGAAGAACTCCTCCTCCGTCTTAGTCTTACCCTCCAGGAAAGGAATTTCGTCGAAAAGCAGGACATCAACATTGCGAAAATGCGCACGGAATTTGTCCATGCCCCCTTTCTCATGCAAAGCCCTAAGGAAGGCATTGAGGAAGGTCTCGGCTTTGACATAGACTACGTTCAAGTTAGGGAATTTCCCCCTCAATCGATTCCTCACGTCCACAAGCATCTCCGATTTACCAACCCCGATGTCTCCCACAACAGTAATCGGGCTGTAGCGAGTTTCGCCATCCGCCACAGCAGACATAACAGAGTGAGCAAAATGGTTTGTCTTATCAACGACAAAACCGCCAAGACCAGGAGACCAACGCGAGACATTGGGAAGCGACGACTGGCCGATTCCCGCTTTAGCAAAAACGCTATCAGCCATGACCGCTTCCTTTCTTACTTGCCTCTAAAAAGAGACTGTTTTTGTTCCCAATTGACAAACTACTCCATTCTCATTACTTACACAAAAAAGACTCAGCTGGAAGTTGACAAGCTGGGGAAAACATCTCAGTGACCCTACCGGGAATCGAACCCGGATTAACGGCTTGAAAAGCCGGCGTCCTAACCGTTAGACGATAGGGCCAAATTTTTAAGGCTAAAAACTTAACGAACGTAATATATCATTTTTTTGAAAAATTGCCAAGAAAATGCTACGATTTAGCTTGTCTACAGAGGAGGCGTGGCAGAGTGGTTGAATGCGCATGTTTCGAAAACATGTATGCCTGAAAGGGCATCGGGGGTTCGAATCCTCCCGCCTCCGC
>Ga0172379_10001765_pt1 | contig 41424 bp, 38 predicted proteins | sample GrowelOW334metaG_FD_119756 | JGI IMG/M metagenome (GOLD analysis project Ga0172379, IMG submission 119756) | Groundwater microbial communities from an aquifer near a municipal landfill in Southern Ontario, Canada - Groundwater well OW334 metaG | ecosystem: Environmental > Aquatic > Deep... | reverse complement strand
GCCATCACCATCCATGTGACCGACCATGAAGGCAGAACCCGCACCACCGTGAAAGACGCCATTCCCAATCTCAAAGCCATTCAGTACTGGCTGGAGCGCAGCGACAAGCGAAAAGGCATTCTGCCGGAAACCAGCGGGACGCAGACGGTAATCCAGCTTGCGCCGGCGGCTGAACCCGCCGCAATCAAGTCTTCCCCGGCGGTAAGCGCCGAACTGGATTTTTCGGAAATCGCCGGCTTGCAGGCGCTGACCGAGTATATGGCCATGTGTCCCGCCGATGCCGGCGACGGTTTTTCCAAAAAGGAAACCCAGGAATTCGAAGACATGATGCTGGTGACTCTCACTGAAATGGAAAGACGGAAATACAATGAAAATGCGGCAGCCGAAGGCCGTCCGCAGATTCCGTACACCGACGCGGCCCCCCGGACGTTAAAAGGCCAATACGCTCCCGGCATGATCAAAGCCTGGAAAGAAAGAGCAGAGTTTTTTGAAATGGCGGTGTGAGGGGAAAGTTCTAGCGTTGGAGAGTTGAAAGCAGAAAAAGCGGGAAGGGTGAAAAAATAAAAAGCATTACGTTCAACGACTACCCCAGGGCGGAGTCGGGCGGTTGTCCGGTTTGTATATGCTGGCCCGCCATGGGCGGACAGCCGCATGGGCAAAACAAATGAGGCCGATGGGGCTTATGGGTCTCATGGGGCCTATGGGAGAAGACTGTCCAAAATGAGGATGCCGGCTGTCCAAAATGAGTTTGGTTGTAGCGCCGCCCGTGTCGGACGTGGCTGTCCAAAATGTACGGCGGGGTGTCCAAATTGTCCAAAATGCGGGAAAAGAATGTCTCACGCGGAGGCGCGGAGAACGCGGAGCGGACGGTTGTCCGGTTTGTTCTGCTGGCGCAGGCTGTCCGGAATGGTTTTGGTGTAGTGCCGTCCGTGTCGGATGGGGCTGTCCAAAATGTTGTTTGAAAATTTTAAAAGCGTTGTGCTCAACGACTATCCAACGGCTCGGAGTCGGAAGGAGCGAGAAAAGTGAAAAGCGAGAAAAGCGAGAAAAGCGAGAAAAGCGAGAAAAGCGAGAAAAGTTATGAAAACATTGTGTTCAACGGCACTCCAAATGCTCGGAGTCGGCTGTCCAGAATGAAGAAGGAATGTTTCACGCGGAGGCGCGGAGAACGCGGAGATAATTGTCCAAAATGCGGACGGTTGTCCGGTTTGTTCTGCTGGCGCAGGTTGTCCGGAATGTGCAAAATAAAACAATGGGGAAAATGTTATCAGTTAACGGAAAACTTAACCGGATGTCGAAAATGGAGGCTGTAATGTTATGGATTTTTGAAAGACGTTGTGCTCAGGGACTATCCAGAGTCTCCGGGTTGTTGGACAATCATCGACGCTTTTCTGTTCAAGGCGTGTCCAGAATGTCCAAAAAGATCCCGCAGTCGCGGGATAATTTATTAATGTAAAGCTTAACTTGGGCATTCAGGGCAGGGCCGGGACAGCCCTGCCTAAGTGATGTCCAGAATGTCCGGAATGTTCGTCAGGAGTTTAATGCATTTTCTTTAACCGCAGAATACAAAACAGCTCTTGAGTTTTTGACTTAACAGGTTTATATTGTCAAATCGGAAACTGTGAATCATAAAATTCTTCCGGAGAAACATGAGAAAGTTTTTATTTTCGAGCATATTAATATTGCTGCTTGCCGGCGTTGCTAAAGCGGACGACGAGACTTCCCGCCGTTTCTGCCTGGGCTGGATTGTGTCTGCTGAAATCAGCTCCAAGCCGGTATCAGTATGGAACCAGAATCCTTATGCGTTCAGTGATAAGTTCAGGAATAAGGCATACGCCGTGGTCGGGGTGAAGCTCGACCGGGAACGGACCTTGAGCATTTACGATTTTTCCCTGGTGGTTGACGACACTAAATTTCCCTGCGTCGCGCTGCGGAAGGGAATCAGCGACTTCGATGCTTCGAACTGGCAGTATCAGGACACCGTGGCGGAGGAGGTTTACTCCATGCTGTTCATTGTTGAATATCCCGACCTGTACTCCGCTAGAAAAATAAAGTTGAAACTGATGTACAATCTTTCCAAATCCAGTGTCCTGGAATACTTGATCCCTTTCAAAAATCTGAACTACGGAGACTTCACTCCGGCGACCAATATTCCGTCTGAAGGCATACTTGAAGTTGATATTCCTCCGGCGACCACCCCGGCGCCGGCAGGCGGAACTAATACCGGTAAGAAATAAATGCCCAAATACACTCCCGCTTTCATGCCGATGACGCGCGCCGAGATGGAAAAGCTCGGATGGCAGGAACTCGACATCCTGATTATTACCGGCGACTGCTATGTTGACCATCCCTCTTACGGCGTGGCGATAATCGGACGTCTGCTGCTCGACGCCGGATACCGCACCGGCATCATCGCCCAGCCTGACTGGAAAAATCCGGCTTCGCTGCAAGTCATGGGCCGTCCGCGCATCGCCTGCGCGATTTCCGCCGGCAATATGGACTCCATGGTCAATATTTATACTGCCGCCCGGCGTTTGCGCCATGACGATGTTTATTCTGAAAACGGCGAGACCGGCAAGCGTCCGCCGCAAGCGGTGGTGGTTTATTCTCAGCTCGCGCGCCATGCGTTTCCTAAGATTCCGGTGGTTATCGGAGGGCTTGAGGCCAGTCTGCGGCGGGTGGCGCACTATGATTACTGGCAGGACAAACTCCGGGCAAGCGTCCTGGTTGACAGCAAAGCCGACATTGACATTTACGGCATGGGCGAAAAGCCCGTCATTGAAGTGTTTAAACGGATCGAACATAATGAACCGCTGCGGGGCATCCCCGGAACCGCCATCCTGCTGGGCAAGAAAGACGCGGACGAATTCGACCGTGCCGCGTTTGTCGAACTGCCATCCTGGGAGGAGCATCAAACCAGCCGGGATGCGCTGATGGAGACCACTAAAATCGTCGAGCGGGAAATCAACCCGTATTGCGGTCACGGCCTGATTCAGCGTTACGGCGACCGTCTGCTGGTCATTGAACCGCCGCCGGAGCCGCTGAGCAAAGAGGAGATGGACCGGGTTTACGATCTGCCGTTCAGCTATCTGCCGCATCCGGTGTACAAAGGCAAAATTCCGGCGTTCGACACGATCAAAGATTCAATTCCGGCGGTACGCGGCTGTCCCGGCGGCTGCTCTTTCTGCGGCCTGGTCGCCCATCAGGGACGCATGATCATGTCCCGCAGCCATGATTCCATCATCCGCGAAGTGAACCGGATGACTGCGCGCAAGACTTTCCGCGGCACCATCAGCGACATCGGCGGCGCCGCCGGCAATATTTACGACAGCGGCCCGAAAGATGTTGAACGGTGCAAAAAATGCCGCCGTTCATCCTGCCTGTTCCCGAACATCTGTGACAATTACCAGTCGGACGGGTGCAGTCTGGTAAATCTGCTGCGGAAAGTCCGCAGCATTCCTGAAGTCAAACATCTTCATATCAATTCCGGCATCCGGCTGGAGCTGGCCCTGCGCCAGAAGGAGTTGACCAGAGAACTGATTCATCACCATGTTTCCGGACATCTTAAAGTCGCTCCGGAACATCTGCATCCGAAAGTGCTGCAGTTGATGCGCAAAAACCGCGCCGAGGACTTCTACGCCTTTATGGAGCTTTTCGAAAAGGAAAGCCGGGCGGCGGGCAAGGAGCAGTATCTGATCCCGCTTTTCATCTCCAACTATCCCGGTTGTACGGAAAAAGAGATGAAAGTCGTGGACGATTTTCTGAACCGCCATAACTGGAGTCCGCAGCAGGTGCAGGACTATATTCCCCTGCCGATGACCATGGGCGCCGCCATGTACTATACCGGCAAAAACGCTGAGGGCGAATCCATTCCCGTCAACCGCGGACTGAAAGAACGCCGCCCGCAAATCAACGTATTGAAAAAGAAACGCAGCATTCCGTTCAACCCCGAACGCAAGCCCGGAAGATAAGTCTAAACTTTCGATAGAGATTAGCGCAATATATGTTGAAGCATGTTCTGAATATTGTATTGGACAGTTCCTGCTCGTTTCCGTGTCCGGGATGCCGGAAAGAGGTCACGGCGGAGGCGCGGAATGTGTTTTGTCCGGACTGCCGGACCCGTATGAAGCCGATCCTGCCGCCGCGCTGTCCCGGTTGCGGCAGCGAACTTGACGGCGTGCTGGAACTGTGCTCGAAATGCATGGAGTTCGAAAAACGTCCGTGGGACGGCGCTTTTGCGCTGTTCAATCTTCACGGCCCCGGCCAGCAGTTGATTCACCGTTTCAAATACAATAATACGCCGGAACTGGCGCGGGCCTTCGGCGGCATGGCGGCTGAAATCATTGCTGAACGCGGCGTCAAAATTGATGTGATCGTGCCGGTGCCGCTGCACTGGACCAGGACATTCATGCGCGGCTACAATCAGTCAATGCTGGTTTGCGGGATCATTTCCGTCCGGCTGGGAATCCCCTGCCGGTCGCTGCTTTCACGCCGCCGCCGGACGCGGCAGCAGGCCAAACTCAACCGCCAGCAGCGCCTGGAAAACCTGTCCGGCGCTTTTGCCTTGAAAAAGGGTGTTGACTGCCGGAAGCTTTCCGTGCTGCTGGTGGATGACGTGTTTACTACCGGCACGACTCTGGCCGCCGCCGCCGCTGTTCTCCGTGAAGCCGGCCCGGAAAAACTCTATGTTCTTTCGCTGGGCAGAAGATAGCAATGAACATAAGTTAATTCATGGGGATGCGGCCGTTGAGCGCGGCGCCGATGGTGGCGGAGTCGGCATAAGAAATATCGGAACCGGCGGGCAGCCCCCGCGCCAGACGGGTAACTTTCAGATTTTTTCCTTTGAGCAGCCCCCCGATGTAAACCGCGGTAGCCTGGCCTTCGACATCCTGGCTGAGCGCCAGAATGACTTCCTTTACCTGCAAAGTTTCAATCCGCTGCAGCAGCGAATCTATATTGAGCATCCCTGCGTGTCTGTTTTCCAGCGGGGAAAGCTTGCCGCCGAGGACATGGTAAACGCCTTTATAAAAAGCGCTGTTTTCAATGCTGAAAATCTGGGAAAAGTCTTCGACCACGCAGATAATGCTCCGGTCCCGGACCGGGGAGGCGCAAATGCCGCAGGGGTTTCCGTGACCGGCCAGATTGCCGCATTCCGGACACAGCGTCACTGTTTCAGGGAGATTGCGCAGCAGTTCGCCCAGATGCTCCAGCTTGCCCGGCTGCCATTTGACCATCGCCAGCGCGATGCGTTCAGCGGTGCGTCTGCCGATGCCGGGAAGCCCTTTGAACGCGGCAATGACCTCTTCCAGCATCTCCGGATATTGGTTATGTTGCGTCATATTGCATCTCAGGTTTCAAAATTCTTTATCTGCCGGGGAAGCAGGTCAAACGTCAGAACAGTCCGGGAATATTGAGTCCGCCGGTAAGTTCAGTCATTTTTTCCTGGGTCTTCAATTTGGCATTGTCCAGCGCATTGTTGATTGCGGTGGCAATCAGGTTTTCCAGAGTTGTCACGTCCCTGGTGCAGTCGGGATTGACGGTCAATTTCTTGATTCTCATGTCGCCGCTGATTATAACCTTGACTCTGCCGGAGCCGGCTTCGCCGGTGAATTCCGCTTCAGCAAGCTCGGCTTTGATGTTTTTAAGATTACCCTGCAGGTCTTTTGCTTTCTTCATCAGGCCTGCCATTTCCGCGAGATTTCCAAACATAGTTGTTTCCTTTTTTTATATATTTAAATTAAAAATCTAAAATTCAGCCGTGAATATCAACGATTTCGCCTTCAAACAGGTCAACCGCTATTTTGACAAATTCATTTTTTCTGACGTTCCCGACAACTTCGGGAACGCCGATCATGCTTTTTTTCTTTTTGCCCGCCGGTTCTTCAATATGCTTGATTCCTGCTTCATGAGTCAGGATGATTGTGCTGCCGGAATTGCCGGTGGTCTTCTGAAGCAGACGCATCAGGTATGGCAGCGCTTTCTGCTGCACCTGTAGAAAGTGCTCAGGGTCGAATTCTTCGTCAAAACTGACCGTCAGGATGCCATTCTGATAAGTTTCCGCCGTGCCTTCGCTCAGGAAGTCGCAGACCATCGGGTCAACATGGCCGGAAATTTTGGCCTTCTGTATAATATTGTGCCATAGCTCCGGTGCGCTGACCGCGCCGGAAAAAACTGGTTTTTCCGCTTCAGCAGGTTTTGCAATCACTGCCGGTTCTTCAGCTACCACCGGAGTCTCTTCAGGGATAAGGCTGTCCTCATACTTGAACTCCTGTGTTTCCGAGTCTTCAGGAACGACTTCAGCCAGCGGTTCCGCGTATGCCATTTCCGGCGGTTCTGTCTCAGCCGGTTCCGGCTCAATACGCACAACTTGGGGCGGTTGAACAGGTTCAGCCGCCACCGGAGCCGGGGGCGCAACAGGAGCAGCCGGAGCGGGCGCAACCGGGACTGCCGGCGCTTCTTTAACAACCACCGGCGGCGGTGTAATCTTTACTTCGGGAGATTCCGGAATACTTACTGTCCGGAGCGGCGCCGCGGCAGGGATCTCGACCGTCCGCATGAGCGGAACCGCGGAAAGCGGCGGAACTTTATCCAGCACTTCAAGTTCACCTGCTTTGCGGATATAATTGAGCCGTTCAATCAGGTGTTCAACCCTGATGGAATGGGCCTCACGCATGGATTTCATGATGATGGTTTCCAGAAACACCTGCTTATTGAGGGCGTCATGCAGGATTCTTCCGACCGGGGCCAGGTTTTCCAGCAGTATCTGAACCACTTCCGGCCTGACGGAATTGCCGAGGCGGCGGTAGCATTCGATAGTCTCCTGATCGGTTTCAAGCACGACTTCCGCATTGGACAGCAGCATGCTGAGTTGAATGCCGCGCAGCCAGTACAGCACATCGCTGAACAGCGTTTCCAGATTTTTGCCTCTGGAGGCCAGATTGAATATTGACGCGACGACACCGCCGCGGTCATTTTCGAGCATCGCCTTGATCAGCGCCTGAATATCATCCGCGGCAGTCAGGCCGAACAGCGAGAGCACCTGTTCTTCAGAAATCCCGGTGCTCAGTTCGGTGCTGAAAAACGCGATCATCTGGTCCAGCAGGGACTGGGCGTCGCGCATGCCGCCGTCGGCGGCGCGGGCGATGGCGTCAATCGCGCCTTTGGATATCTTGACATTTTCGGCGGCCGCGATCTTGTTCAGGCGGTCGGCGATCATTTTCGTGGAGATGCGCTGCAAGTCGAAACGCTGGCACCTGGAAATGATGGTCGGCAGCACCATGTGGACTTCCGTGGTGGCGAAAATGAATTTGACGTGCGGCGGCGGCTCTTCGACCGTTTTCAGCAGCGCGTTCCATGCCTGTTTGGAAAGCATGTGAACTTCGTCAATGATATAGATTTTATATTTGCCGTTGATCGGCACATGCATGACTTCGTCGCGCAGATCGCGGATATTGTCAACGGAGTTCTGGCTGGCGGCGTCAATTTCAATGACGTCAATATTGCTTTCGTCCGCAATCGACAGACAGGACTGGCAGCGGCAGCACGGCTCGCCGTCTTCGGGTGCGGTGCAGTTCATGGCTTTCGCAAAGATCCGGGCGGTGGTGGTCTTGCCGATGCCGCGCGGCCCGACAAAGAGATAGGCGTGGGCGGTACGCTGCTGCTTGATGGCGTTTTTCAGGGTCTGGACAATATGTTCCTGCCCGACGACATCAGCAAAACGCTGCGGCCGCCATTTTCTGGCAATTACCTGATATTCGCCCATAAAGCCTAAGCCTCCTGTTTCAGTATTTCAGAGTGTGACTTCGCCAAGTATATCGCCCAGGCTGCCAAGTTTAACGCCGGGACGCGGAGCACGCTTCGGACCATCGTGCTCTTTCAGTTCAACGCCGCTGATTATTTTGCGCTGAATCTCAAATATTTTCTTCAAACCGCATTCCGCAAGGTCCAGCAGTTCGTTCAACTGTTTTCTGTCAAACGGCTGCCGTTCGGCGGTACCCTGCACCTCCACGAACTTGCCGGATTCGGTCATAATGACATTCATATCGACTTCCGCATTGGAGTCTTCTTCATAGCAGAGATCCAGCACCGGTTCGCCGTTGACGATCCCGACGCTTACAGCCGCGACGTTTTCACGCATCGGCGACGGGCCGAACTGCTTTTTCCAGAGGTCGCTGCTGAATGCCAGTTGCAGGGCGATTGAGGCGCCGGTAATCCCCGCGCAGCGGGTTCCCCCGTCGGCGTCAATCACGTCGGCGTCAATGTTTATCGTATTCTGTCCGAGTTTGTCCATGTCGATGACGGAACGGAAGCTTCTGCCGATGAGGCGCTGGATTTCCATGGTGCGGCCGCTCTGTTTGCCGCTGGAGGCTTCGCGTTTGACCCGATCATGAGTTGACGCCGGAAGCATGCCGTATTCGCAGGTCACCCAGCCGCCGGAGACTCTCTGGGCCTTCATCCAGGGCGGAACTTTGGGGTCCAGCGACACCGCGCAAATCAATTTGGTGCCGCCTGCCTCGATCAGAACCGATGACAGCGGATGCGTCAAAAAGTCTTTGACAACTTTGATTTTTCTTAACTGATCATTGCTGCGACCATCTACTCTCTTCATATTCAAGACCTTATTGAGTTACTGACACTCCGTTTAACGGTAAAAAGAGCGTCGCCGGCCAGATTACCTACAGCACCTGGATCATTGCATAGAGCTGCTTGGTTCCCCATCTGACTCGGTTAGCACGACACCAGCGCATAGGGTCCGGACCGGCGACGCAAAAAATTCAAATTGCAATCGCAAAGGTGAACATTACACTATACGGCGAAATATTCAAGGCAAAGAGCGAGTTCATCCCGCAGATTTTTTCGTTCAATCACCCGGTCAATCAAACCTTTCTGCATCAGAAACTCGGCTGTCTGAAAACCTTCCGGCAGTTTTGAGTTGGTGGTTTCCTTAATAACGCGGGGACCGGCAAAGCCGACCATCGCGCCGGGCTCGGCAAGAATCAAATCGCCGATGGATGCAAAACTCGCGGTAACGCCGCCGTAAGTCGGATTGACCATGATTACAATATAAGGCAAACCGGCATTCGCATGGCGTTTCAGCGCCGCGCAAGTTTTCGGCATCTGCATCAAACTGAGGATGCCTTCCTGCATTCTGGCGCCGCCGCTGGCGGTAACTAACACCAGGGGAATGTGTTCATCCGTAGCTTTCTCGGTCAGGCGGGTGATTTTTTCCCCGACCACCGACCCCATGCTGGCGCCCATAAACCGGAAATCCATCACACCGAGCGCGTATCTGCGCTGCTTCAGGGTGGCAAGTCCGCAGACAACCGCCTCATTAAGTCCGGTTTTGGCTTTATTGGCCTCCAGTCTGGCCTTGTATGGTTGCGTATCCGTAAAGTTCAGCGCATCAACAGATTGCAGATCCGCATCGGTTTCCACAAAAGATCCTTCGTCCGTAAGCAGCTTGATCCGCTCAGGAGCGTTCATCGGGCTGTGATATGAGCAAAACGGACATACGGAAAGGTTTTCTTCAAGCTGTTTTTTATAAACAGTCCTGGAACACTTTTTGCACTTCAGCCATAAACCTTCAGGCAAGTCTTTTTTCTTGCCGCCCTGGCTTATTCGCAACGTTGTGTATTTTCCACCACCGAAAAATGACATAATATTCCCCATCCCAAGTTACAGTTTTCAGTACCGTTTAAAATCTTTTAAACCCTGCTGCTAATTACTGTGAAATAAAAATCTAGCATGAAAAACATGGAATTTCAATCCGTGAAACCCAATTTGTCCAACTTCCGCCGCTTAAACCAGGTTCTCCGGAAAGCCGGCCGCTGGACATATTGGACACCACACTCCGACACTTTGGACAACCATTCCGCACAACGCGTTTCGTAATCCGGGAGTTCTGAGAGTCCTGGAAAGTCTGGGAAGTCTGGGAATGCCGTCCGGGACGGACGGCGCTGCACCAATACCCCATTTTGGACACCCGACGCCCTCATTTTGGACAGCCTCCTCCCATAAGCCCCATGAGACCAATAGGCCCCATAAGCCCCATTGTTTTTCCCCTGCGCCAGCAGAACAAAACCCGGATGCAACGGGCGCACTCCGATACTTTGGAGACTCGTTGAACACAATGCTTTTAAGATTTTCAAACAACATTTTGGACATTCCAGACACTGTCGTGCAGAATGTTTTCCGGTGCAGCGCTCTCGCGCTGCGAGATAGGTTCCGATCCCCGGTACTACACCAGCCCCATTTTGGACATCCCACTCCGACACTTTGGATAGTCGTTGAGCATGATGCATTCTCTCACAAAGGCACAAAGACACAAAGCCGTTTTGATTCCGGAGAGTTTGGACACAGGTTGAGCATAACGGTTTCCGGTTTTAACATCTGGCATAATCTGTAAATTTTTATTGTGAAATGTTTTCATAGTTACCAGGCTTTCAACTTTTTCCGATTTCAATTCTCCAGCTTTATAATTTTAGAACTTCTTCTGCAATTGTCCTTACATATATAGTATGTTTGTCAACAGAAACTGCAACAATAAGTTCAAATAACACGGTTTAATGCATTTTAAAATCACAGTCTTTATTGCAAAATATGCAGTGGGTTGTGACCTGATGCCGACGGCATTAAACGTTTACAGCACAACGGCCTGTAGATTATACGATCCCGGCGGGATCGCAGATAGATTCCTCTATAGACGTGTTAGCTTGGTGGCGGGGCTCCGATTGGGATATAACTAACTTCCGGCTTTTACCGGCGCTTTCGGTGAATTATCTGCTTTCAATGTTTTTTACGCTGTCGCGTACAATGAGGCTGTACGGAAGAATGCAGCGTTGCGGGAGCCGCGATTCGCTAAGAAACGAATCGATGACGTTCGCGGCAATTTCCGCCAGTCCAACATGATCCTGGGTAATAGTAGTTTGTGGAGTCGTTGCATAACACGAAAACAGTTTGTGTTCCGATGTGACCAGGGAAATGTCATCCGGAACATGCTGGTTAAAGAGCGACAGCGCATATGCCGTCACGATCCCGGCGTTCCCGCCCGGGCAGAACAATGCATCCACTTTCTGCTTTAGTAACTTGCCGATGATTTCCACATATTTATCATCCGAAGACAAATAAATCAGTGCGTCGGTGGAGGGTAGTCCCCTTGCCTTGAGCGCCTTGACGATACCGGCGCGCCGGATGTCGGCGTTGCCGCTCCCGGCCGTGCCGTAGACAATGCAGCCGATTTTCCGGCATCCGCGTTCGTAAAGATGACCTATCGCGATATCCATCCCCTGTACTTCATCTGAGCGTACTGAATAGATATTCGGGCAATTCTCCGGCGCATCCCGGTCCACCAGCACCAGCGGAGCAGAAAAACGGTCCGACCATTTTTTAAAGTCGCCAGGCTCCGCGCCGATGGCCACCGCGCCGCAGAACTGAATACTGTCGAGCCGGTCCAGATTGTCCTGCGGCAGCACTTCGATCCGGAAACCGCGTTTGGGCAGTACGAAGGTAAGAGCCATCATCACCATTTCCAGGCAGTTGCGGACAGGATAGATAGCCTCTCCGGGCATTATGATAACAACATTCCTTTGCTTGGTCGAGAGGCGGGGATGATAGTTGTGAGCCTTGGCTATGGCAAAAACATGGTCGCGTACTTCGCTTCTGATGTTGGGATGATGACTGAAAACCCGCGATACCGTGGCGGGCGAAACTCCGGCAAGGACGGCAATTTCCTGTAATTTCATTTAAAAATTCCTTGTTATTGATTCATTTCCAATATATCTGATCTTTTGCAGAAATTCAATATTTTTTCCATTGACCTTTTCAATATAACCACGAAAAGACTCTTGCTAAAAACTGCACGGAACGGTATAATGTCATAATATGGATTAAAAAGCGGGAGATTATATATGACCGGCAGTTTTGTGGTTTTTGAGTCAATCGGCAAAGCAGTGCTGAAGACATTTGAAGTTACGCAGCCCCTGGCGGATGAAGTGCTGCTGGAAAGTGATTATACTGTAATCAGCGCCGGCACGGAGCTGGCTAATCTGATCAATTTACCCAATACAGTTACCGATGAAAGCGGTTTTCCGTTTCTTCCCGGTTATTGCGGAGCCGGGCGAGTAATCGCGACGGGAAAAGATGTTGCGAATCTGAAAAACGGTGACCGCGTAATCATCTCCTGGGGCGGGCATCGTTCTCACACGATTAAAAAGGCGCAAACCGTTCTGAAAATCGAAGATGATTCCATCGACCTGCTTGATGCGGCCTTTGCCCATATCGCGTCGTTTTCCTTTCTTGGCGTACGCAAACTTAAAATCGAACTGGGCGAATCGGCGATGGTCGCCGGAATGGGGATTCTCGGGGCCTTTGCGGTACAGATCGCCAGTCTTTCCGGCGCGATTCCTGTAATCGTGTCCGATTTCGATCCGGTGAGGCGTGATTTGGCGCTAAAACTTGGCGCCGCCGCCGCGTTTTCGCCCGATGAAGAAAATTTTGTGGAAAAAGTCAAAGCCGCGACCGGCGGCAACGGACCCAATGCGGTCGTTGAAGTGACAGGATCGGCAAAGGCCATGCAACAGGCATTGGAGTATATCGCTTGGGAAGGACGCATCTCATTGCTGGGGTGTACCCGTGTTTCCGATGTGCCGGTCGATTTTTACAAGTACGTACACCGCCGGGGAATATCCCTGATCGGAGCTCATACATTCACCCGCGCCAAACAGGAATCAGCGTCCGGTCGCTGGACCGAACATGACGACTACCGGACCTTCCTGAAGCTGGTCGCCGCCGGAAAACTACAGACCAGACCGCTGATTTCGGAAATAGTCTCGCCGGAAGCGGCGCACGCGGTCTACGCCCGTCTCGCCGAAACCAAAAACCCGCCGCTGGGAATCGTTTTTGACTGGAATAAAATCAGATAAGTTCTGTGAAAGGATAAAATATTATGAAAGCTATTAGATTCGGAGTTTGCGGCATCGGCCGGATCGGTGCCCAGCATTGCCGGTTCTTTTCGCAGGACCGGGAGAGTTATGAACTGGTGGCGCTTTGCGACCTTGATACGGAGCGCGTCAGCGCCATGACGGCAGAATTCGGGGGGAAAGGCTATTCCGACTACACGGAATTTCTGACCGACCCGGCAATGGAACTGGCGATTATCGCCACCCGTTCGCTGGATCACGCCCAAAACGCCGCGCAGGCGCTGGCCGCCGGGAAAATCGTTCTGCTGGAAAAACCAATCGGGGTTACGGAGGAGGATTACCGGATTCTTCAGCAACTCTCCAGGGATTATCCCGGCAAACTCTACTTCGGGCACAACCACCGTTTCGAACCGGCCTTTATGAATACGTGCGCGATCATCGCTGAAGGATTACTGGGGAAGGTTCAGGTGGTAAAACTCTGCAAGCATCATGCATTCATGCGCCGGAACGATTGGCAGATGCGGCTGGACTGCGGCGGCGGTCAGCTCAGTGTCTGGGGGCCTCATCTCCTCGATCAGGGCTTACAGCTCCTCGGCTCCCCGGTGCGGGAGGTGTGGAGTTATCTCCGCCGCATTCTTACGCCGGGCGACGCCGACGATCACGTTAAAATCATGCTTACTGGCGAAAACGATGCGGCAGTCGAACTGGAGATCAGCAATTCGGTGGCGCTGGCGGGACCTTATTGCACGATTTATGGTGACCGCGGTACGCTGATTTACGAGCAGGATCAGAGAAATATCCGTCTTAAATACCTCGATCCGCAATTCCGCTGGCCGGAAGCCGCCGCTGACGCGGAAACTCCGGTGCTTGGAAAAGCCATGTGCGCCGAGCAGGAACTGCCGTGGATTGAAGAGGCCCGCAAAGTCGAACCGGATACCAGCATGTGGGATCAAGTTGAAATATACCTCGCCCGTCATTTATACCGTGCCATCCGCGAAAATATCCCGTTCCCGATAAAAAATTCCGAAGCTCTGGAAGTCGTCAGGATTACCGGAATAGTGAAAAAGCAAAACCCGCAGTTCAACTGGCTGGAATAAAAGTACAGGCGAAAATACTATGAAAAAGATTAAAATCGGTCAGATCGGTGTTTGCCATGAACATGCGTCGGGCAAGATCAATACCCTGCGGAAAATGCCGGATATCTTTGAGATCGTCGGCGTGGTTGACGAACGGGCGACCGCCGCGGCAAAATTCGCAGGGAGTGACTTGAAACCATATGAAGGTTTGAAATGGATGACTGAAGAAGAGTTGTTCAATACTCCCGGACTTCAGGCGGTGACGGTCGAAACGCCGAATACCGATCTGGTCCCGACCGCGATCCGCTGTATGGAGCATAATCTGGCGATGCACATGGACAAACCCGGCGGGGAAGAGCTCAAATTGTTCGGACAACTGCTTGATGGTTGCAAAAAGAGAAATCTGCCATTCCAGATGGGGTATATGTTCCGCAACAATCCAGCCATGCAATTATGCCGGAAGGCCGTGCATCAGGGATGGCTGGGCGATATTTTCGAAGTTCAGGCCGGCATGAGCCACAATTACGGCGGGGACGCTTATCAGCAGTATCTGGGCAATTTCCGGGGCGGCATAATGTTCAATCTGGGCTGTCATCTGATTGACCTGATAATCTCCATGCTGGGCAGACCGGCCCGGATCACGCCATTCCTGAAATCCACTCCCGGACTGCCCGATGCCATCAAAAACAACTGTCTGACGATCATGGAGTATCCGCATGCGACCGTAACTTTGCGCGCGTGCAGTCTCGAAGCTGACGGTCTGAACCGCCGGCGCTTTAAAGTCTGCGGCACCAAAGGATCTGTCGAGTTATGTCCGCTGGAGCGCTTCGACGGACAGGCATTGCAGATGCGTTTGACGCTGCCCGGCGGCAATGAGGAATATGCCGCCGGGACCCATATCGTTGATTTCGGCATCAGACTTGACCGTTACGAGGACCAGTTACTGGAGCTGGCGAAGATTATCAACGGCGAAATGGTTAATCCATACACATATGAACACGATTATCTGGTACAGGAGGTGGTTTTAGCCGCCGCCGGATACACCAGATGGAAGGAATAAGATGCACGCAATACTGATAGAAGAAAACAAGTCACTGGTCTGGGGCGTAGTTCCCGATCCCGTTCCCAAAGCCAATGAGATTCTGGTTGAAGTTCATGCCGCGGCGTTGAACCGCGCGGACCTGATGCAGCGAGCAGGAGACTACCCTCCGCCGCCCGGCTGGCCGGAATGGATGGGGCTTGAAGTCGCCGGAGTGGTGATCGAAGCTCCTGTCAACTGCCGCTGGAAGACCGGTGACAAGGTTTGCGCACTCCTCGGCGGCGGCGGATATGCGGAAAAAGTCGCAGTCCCGGCGAATATGGCGTTGCCGGTTCCGGAAGGTTTGTCCATGGTTGAAGCCGCGGCCATTCCGGAAGCATTTGCCACTTCCTATCTGAACCTTTGCATCGAGGGCGGAATGAAGGCCGGAGATACCGTTTTCATTCAGGCCGGCGCGAGCGGGCTGGGCATGGCGGCAATCCAGATGGCCAAAGCGCTGGGCGCTAAAGTCGTTACCGCGGTGGGGTCTGAAGATAAGGTGAAATTTGTCCGGGCGCTGGGCGCTGATATTGTCATCAATCGCAGGAAGGAGAACATTGCGGCGGTAATGGCGAAACATCCGGCGGATATAGCCATGGACTGCGTTGCCGGGGCCGCCCTCGGGCCATGCCTGGAGACGATGGCGCGGGGGGGACGCTGGATCGTGATCGCCACCCTCGGCGGAGGCAAAAGCGAGCTCAATATGACCGATTTCTTCAAGCGCGGCATCAAACTCATCGGCAGCACATTGCGCAGCAGGACTTTGGAAATGAAAGCGGAGATACTGGCCGGACTTGAAAAACAATTTTGGCCGTCATTTTCCTCCGGCAGGATTAAAGTTCTGATTCATAAAACATTGCCGGTCACCAAGGCGGAAGAAGCCCATGCGGTTCTGCAAGGCCAGGAAAACCTGGGCAAGGTAGTATTGACGATTGAAAAAAGGGTAATAACATGAGACTTTCTTTTCTTAACAAGCCGTATCCGGTCATAACCGGTATATTTGCGGGCCAGACGCCGGCCGAATTGATTGCGGAAGCGAGGCATTCTGAATTCGAAGGAGCACATGGCGTTGCAATAGACTTGATGGATTTGAAGCCGGAGTTCAGAAATCATGACGCACTGAAAAGTGTTATCGACGCGGTCAATCTCCCGTTCATGTTCTACTTTTACCGTAATGACAAGTGGCATGACTCAAGCGATGAGGAGCGGCAGGAGCTCCTGCTCACCGCCGCCGATGCCGGGGCGGCAATGATTGACGTCATGGGCGATTTGTATGATCCTTCGCCAATGGAAATTACGCACAATCCCGAGGCCATTGACAAACAGAAACGTCTGATCGACAGGATTCATGCCAAGGGAGCCGAGGTCGTGATATCTTCCCATATGCCCGCGATCCCGCGAACAACGGAACAGGTTATTGAGCATATGCTTGAAGTCGAATCGCGCGGACCGGATGTGGTTAAGATTGTGACGGGGGTAAATACTGAAGAAGACCTGGCCGAAGCGTTCCGCACCACGATGGCCTTGAAGCGCGAGCTGAAAATACCTTTCATCCATCTGTGCAACGGCAAATTCAGCCGTCCCCACCGTTTTATGGGGCCGGTACTCGGCGTCTCGATTTTCTTTGCCGTTCCGCGTTACGAGCCGCGCTACGGAATGCATCAGCCGACCATACGGGCGATGAAAGCGGTACTGGACAATCTTCACTGGAATATCAATGATGTAATCTAGAACTGGAATAGACCATAAGGCACGTTTACCTTGACGGAACTTTACACATCCGCAGGAAAGATGTTTTGCCAAAATGAAGCAAGATATTATGAACAAGGGGCTGAAATTCTCTCAAAAAGTCATGAAGTAACTTATTTACAAGCATCAAAAACACAAAACTAAAGTCCCCTAGTCGCCTGGCCGGCAACCTGGACAACCGTCCTCATTCCGGAGTCTTTGGAGAGTCGCTGAGCATGATGCTTTCCAGATTTAATAAACATTTCGAGATATCAGAGACGGTCTTCGTTACGGTGACCTGCCATTGGAACGGCCAGTTTCCCGCTATTTCTTCCCAGATGCCCCTGGAATAATCTGTTATTACCGTGATACAAGATTTTCAAGTTTCCACTATTCCTTTTCTCTCGCTCTCTCCTGAGCTTCTCTTTCAGGCCCCGGTCGCGGAGGGAGTAGTGAAAACGGAACAACTACATCATGCAAGCCATTGCAGTCGGCATTTATTATTTTGATTTTTTTGATGGAACCAGTTGCTTTTTTTTTAATGACATTGTATACTAATATTAGACTATGCTAACAAGTATTGATGAATGAGGGTAGTTTAACAATGAAACAGAATATTCCAAAATATATTGAGATAAAAGAAAAGATTATTTCCTCGATTACAAGCGGAAAATTAGCGTATGGAGATAAACTGCCGACCAGAGAGGCGCTTGTTAAGGAATACGAAGTCACCAGAGCTACTTTAAATAAGGCATTTAAGGAATTGATACGTGAAGGCTGGCTGAATGCCGGTACGAATACTGGTACATTTGTTTCACAGCCTAAAAGCAGCCAGAGGATTGCTTTGGTTTCAAAATATATAGTCAGAGACACGTCTGGGTGGCCCCACGCGTTCCTGTGGAGTGAAGAGTTCAAGTATTTTGCTGCCTATGACAGCGATTCTAAAATTGAATTTCTTGAAGAAAGCGCAGTCTTGAAGAAGCTGGAAATGTTGAGTGATTATGATCGAGTCATCTGGATATTCCCCCCTGATGAAATGTTCGGGTTGCTGCTTCAGCTCAGACACAAGATTATCGCGGTCAACCGCTATGGCGATTTCAACTTTGTCTCAACTAATCATCGCGAAGCGGTAAAAGACATTACCCAAAAATGTATTATGCGTTTTGACGGGAAATGCCAGTTGATTTACCTGGATCGGCCGGAAAAACTGGACAGCCATTTTATTTGCAGTGAACGGCGTGAAGGTTTTCTGCAAGGCTGCAAAGCGTTCAATAAATATTACCGTATTTGCCAGATGACGGAAAACTTCCACAATAATGTTGATTTGCTAATGAAACTGGAATTGAATTCTTACGAACCGGCAGTAATTATTTCCTCGACACGTTTTGTCACAGGCGCGGTATTGAGAATGGCCAATCTCCGCGGGCTGAAAATCGGGGAAGACATATTTTATTCGGACTTTGACTTTGCCAACGGCCTTGAGTTGACCGGAACTAAGTTTCTATCCGTGGTCCAGGATTATGAGAAGATCGCCAAGGTCGCTATTCAATCGCTGGAGAGCATAGATAAAAATCAGGTGCAATGTTTTATTCCTTATCACATTATTCATGAAGAAATTCTAAGACCATTACCGCATAAGGATGGCCGCTTTATAAAGAAGTAGATATTTTGAGAAGCCGGTAACTGTTTTGACATTGCCTGTTAAATTCAGCAAGTCATCAAAAACGTGGCAGATGGATTTAATGAGGGAAATGAACTTTAGTAATAGAGTTAGATTGTGTAACAAAGGAGGAAACTATGAGACACAATGGGAAACTTGATTTTACATTAATAGAATTGCTCGTTGTGATATCTGTAATAACCATACTTATATCCATTCTGCTTCCTGCGCTGAACAAGGCAAGAAACAAGACACGTGCCATACAGTGCACAAACAATCTTAAACAGTGCGGAATCGGCTTTGAGCTATATGCTTCTGATTACGGCGGATATATGATACCGTCTAAAGCCCCGGTCGCAGGCACTACGCGCTACTGGTTTGACGTAATGTACGGCACTACCGGCTGGATCGCTTTCGTGAAAGCCAAAGCATCACCAAACAGTATAATCAATTGTCCGTCCAGCAGGCCCGCCAAAGCCTACAATTATTTTATGTATTACGGGGCGCCCGTCGGCACTGGCAGTTACATCAAGATGACCGCGATAATTAACCCTGCCGGATTCATGAGCATGACCGAGGGCGAGTTTGGCGTCGGAGGCAGCAGTAACTTTTACCCGGGCATTGCCGGAGATTCCACTAACAGACTTCGCATGGACCATGAGGGCAGCTTCAACTGGCTCTGGAGTGACGGGCATGTAAGCAACCATAAATGGCCGCCGCCGTTTAATATAAATAAAGCACTGCTCGGCCACTAAAATATAATTCATGCATGACTCGTGCAAAAATAGATTTCAGCATCTTCAACATTTGCAATTGCTCAATTGCCGGATTCGTTGAAAATAGCAGGAAAGCCCGTTGAAATCGTCTTAATTGTTTTTTACTGTGGATTATTTTATAAATTTATAGAAGAAGGGGGTATCCATATGCGTCTTGTATTAGTCTCGTCGGTTTTAATGTCTTCTTTATGCGCGGGATTTCCAATGTGCGAATCTCAAGCCATGGAGCAGACGAAACATAAAGAAACGCCTTTATCCATCAACGGTAATTTCGAAGCCTCGCCGTTATCCTGGAATTTTATAACAAATAAAAACAGTAAAGCATATATCTGTCCCGGTCTGGAAGGGAATGCGCTTTGTCTTGAAAGCGCGAACGCCTCCGGGCGCGCTGTCGCGGTACAGAAGCTGAATCTTGAACAGCAAGTGCCTGTTCCTATCGTGATGCGGGGGTGGAGCCGTACCATGTCATGCGCTTCCGGCACTAATCTGGTAAAGATTTATTACTCGATCGCACTGGATAAAATAATTTATAATGATAAGTCCAGGAGTTCCGAGGCTCCATATCTTTCCTTCGACTCCGGTCTGCCGGACTGGCAGTTTGACTCCAGTCTGATTGTTCTTCCCAAGCCTGTAAAATCAGCGGAGCTTCTCTGTCGCTGGACTAACACACAGGGCAGAGTTCTGTTCGACTCCGTGAGCCTGGGTTATTATCCTTATATCGAAGAAAATTATTCCATAAAATCCGGAGAGCCGTGCGAATTAAAGGCCGAACTGCGAAACCCTTCCGCGATAGAGCCATATAAACTGAAAGCAGTTATAAAAAAATGTGACGGAGGGAAAGAGAGTATTCTCGTGGAATCCGAGGAAATAACCATCATGCCCGGAGGTGCGAAAGAGATAAATCTTTCATATTCAATGCCCCGTGAAGCTTCAAGTTGTCTCATATACATTGATCTTAAGGATGCAGTCTCCGGCGAATTGTATTTCCGCAGAAAATCCGCCTGGCACGGAGCAGATATCATATCCGGCAACATCCTTCGCGAAAAAGACGGACTGAAAATAGCCGAGATATCTCCGGATTCCCGCATATATCCGATGAACAGGTTTTCCGGACAGCGCAAAGACTTTATCGAAATATCCGCCGCCCGCGGAGAGTTTGAATCCTCCCAGTTAGGACTTACGCTGCCCGATAAAGGCAATCTTGGATTCGCTTTTACAGAGTTCAGGAATGAAAATCATAAAATACTTGACACTAAAGATTTTAAAGTTGAATATGTAGACTATGTAAATGTGAAAAGGACTACTTCCGGTTACAGGCCGGACTCATATCCGGACAAGCTAGTCCCCGCCGGTAACGGAAAATTCAGCCTGCCTTCCGGCAGTTCCGCGATGTGGTTAACTTTTTATGTTCCCAGGGATACCGTTCCTGGAATATATTCCGGGATGATCGAAATTTCAGGAGGATTTACCGCAAAAATACCCGTCAAAATAAATGTATTGAATTTCACGATCCCTGCGGAAAAGAATATTACGCTGGTACCCGGATTCAGCAGAAGCGACTTACTAAGAGAGTTGCCCGGCGCTTATAAAAGCGGGAAACTGGCGGAAGCTTTTTATAAAGACCTTGATGAGCATTTCGCCGATTATGTAGACCTTTATTTCTGTCCTAACATCACCATCAGGAACGGGGTCCCGGCAATACAGAATACAGCCGAAACAGCCTTCAGCTTTAAAATTCTTAAAGATCGCAGGTTTAAATACATACGCCTTCCAATACCGATGTTCGGCGATGGCTGGGGCGCTGTCGATAACTGGGAAGGAACCAAAATACCTTCCCCGGAATTCGAAAATCTAATCATAAACTATTCGCATTTTTTCCAAAAAACAGCAAGGGAAAATGGCTGCCATCAAAAATTTTTCTACAGGGTGTATGACGAACCCAAGGACCTTCAGCGACTCGAATATCTTTGCGAACTTATACGCAGAGCCGTTCCAGGCGTTCCAATACTCTCAACAAACCGGCTGACCGAAAAAGGTGAATTTGAGAAATTTAAAAATTGCATAGATATCTCGTGTCCGCATATTATATACATGTCCGAGCAACTGGGGGAAAATATAAAGTCCATCGAGCAATGCAATGATAAAGAGAAGAAATTATTCATCTATCATAATCATCTGCTGCTGCTGGATTATCAGAGGCTGAACGCCAGAGCGCTTGCGTGGGTCGCGTACCGCTACCACGCGCAAGGCATTCTGCTTTGGAGCATAAATGCCTGGAGAAATATGAGTTGTTCCGCGCCGAACAAAGAGACATTGATGAACGGCTATCAATATACCGAAGGCGTACTTGTGTATCCCGGCAAGGATAGCATTCTCGTTTCCGTGCGCTGGCAGCTTCTGCGCGAAGGGCTGGAGGATTTTGAGTATTTAAAGATGCTTGAGAAACTTACGCCGGAACTTAAAGACCGTCCCGAACTTTATTCAAGAGCGGTCAAACTGCTGGATAACGCCAATAAAATAATCTGCGACTGGCAGAATTTCTCAAGAAATTACGGCGACTATCAGAAAATCCATCACGACATTGGAACCCTTTTAAACGAAGCCTCGCGTGACAGACAGTATCCATAAAATATCATATCGCATTCATAATGTTCATTTATGAAGACGGGAGGGGAATCAGTGTCAAACTTTAGCTTTGGTGTTGTCGTCGCTTGAATATCGGGGGTAATATGTCGCTCCGCCGTCGCTTTTAGTCAAAGCGGGGGGAATTCCCCGTCGCTTGCGGCGAATCCGCTCAACACCATTTTTGCGGCCGCCGCAGGCATGGAAGTTCGCCCGTAATACCTCGTATGCTTGCATCGAGGATAGGGCGAACGAAAGCAAAAATTCCGGATGATTAAAAGGTCATCTATTTTTTGGGTGCTTTGCTCACTTTGGGTGCTTTAATTGCTTGAGCCGCTTTAGTCACTTTAGTCACTTTAGTCACTTTGGGTGCTTTGGCCGTTTTTGTCGTTTTGGGCACTTTATCAGTTTTAGTCACTTTGGTTGCTTTGGTTGTCTTGGCGGTATGTGTGCGGACTGGTACTTTTCTTGGGCTTTCCTGTTTGCCTTTTTTGAACTTCTCCATCAATTCCCTGACCATCTCCTGCGCCTTATTCCCATATTCATACTTAGCAATTTCATCCTCTGCTTTTTTGAGCGTCGCCATTACGTCCTTGACCGTCTCCTGCGCTTTCTTCCCATACTCTGTATTGGCAATTTTATTCTCTACTTTTTTAAGTGTCGCCATTACGTCCTTGACCGTTTTCTGCGCCTTTTTTTCATACTTGGTAATTTTAGCTTCTACTTTTTTGATAGTCTTGGCCGCTTCGGTGACCATCTCATGGGCCTTTTTTTCATACTTAGTCATTTTATTTTCTCCTTTGCTGCTTCATTAACTGGAAGTCAATATAACATAATATGCGCAACTGCTTTGTCAATAGCAGGAAATGAAGATCGAGCAGAAAGCGAAGGAAATACAGTTCACCGACGGCATCGCCCAAAGTCAACTGGGGAATCAGTGTCAAACTTTAGCTTTGGTGTTTTCGCCGCTTGAATATCGGGGGGGTAATATGTCGCTCCGCGGAGCTTGGGGACCGGGATCGGAACCTGATTGCTGAATATCCAATAACCGTCCCGCATTCGCGGGATCCCGCTTAGGCGGGAAAATATCCAATGTCCAAGTTCATTCCGGTACTTCACCGGTTGGCTATTGGGTGTTCCTTTGGATTCAGCTACTGGAGACTTCATGCGGTCTCGGAATTGCGGCTGGCGTCTGCACTTTGGAGGGTGAAAGAGAAAGTGCTGCCTTGACCGGGTTCGCTTTCCACATGGATTTCGCCTTTATTCAGGCTGACCAGATCACGGCAGAGAGCCAGTCCCAGACCGGTGCCTTTTTCGCCATTGGTGCCGTAGGTGCTTTTGTTCTGAGTAAAATTGAACAGCGCCGGAATCCGGTCCTTTTCTATTCCGACACCGGAGTCGCGGATGGAAATTACAATTTCATTGCCGGCTGCCTGCTCCGCTTTAATGAATATTTCGCCATTTTCCGGAGTGAATTTGATGGCGTTTGAAATCAAATTCCTGACAACCGTTCTGAGCATGTTTGGATCTGCAAAAGCTTTCAGCGCATTGCCGCAGTTTATCGCCAGCGTAATGTGTTTCTCCCGCGCGGCGATTTGGTGAACGGTCAGGCATTCCCGCAGCAATAGATTCAGATTCAGCTCTTCCGGACTGTAAATAACTTCAGATATCTGGTTTTTTGCCCATTCAAAAAGATTTTCCAGCAGTCCGAATGTGGTATCGGATGTTTCCCGCAATTTGGTGAATATTTCCGCCGTCTTTTCCCTGGAGCCGGCGACATAAGACTCCTCCAGCATGGTAAGCAATTGCGAGATGTTGCCGACCGGCCCCCGCAGATCATGGGCGATAATGGAGAATAGTTTGTCTTTTGATGAATTCAGCAGCGTCAGTTTGGCATTTTTATCCATCAGATCGAGTTGCTGACTGGTGATCTCCTGCTTCTGTTCCTGATTGATGAGATTCAATTTCATGTCGGACTGCATCATCTTTTCCAGTCTGGCCTGATAAATGTTGATGGAGAACCGGGTGATGAGTATGACGATCAGGGTAATCAAGCCGCAAAGAATCAAGTTGAAAATAAGGGTATTGAAGATGCTGCCGGTTGAGGTGTCGCCGGATTGTTCGACCACCAGGAACCAGTCCAGTTCCGGGATATAGCGGGTATTCAGAAAGATGGTTTTGCCGCCCGTTTCGTATTCCAGTTTATTGCTCTGCCGGGACAGCACTTTATCCGCGATTGACGCAATGCCCGGGGTATTCCTGATATTTACGCTGCTTCCCCTGTACGACGAACTGTGAAGCACGACTTCGCCTGCCGGTGAAACGAAGTAAATGGTGCGTTTGTATTTATGGTGATACGTTTCGATGAGAGCTTTTACCGAATCAATGCTCAGTCCGACGCCGGCGGCGCCGATAAACTCACCATTGAAATCCAGGACTTTGTGATTAATGAAAATGGTCAGAGTATCTTTGTGGGCCATATCGACATCAACGTTGATTTCATACGGCTGTTTTATCTGGCGCACTCTGAAATACCATTTATCCCGGGGCTCCTCCTCCTTTATTTTCTTCAGTATGCCGCCTGCATGGTAATAAATTCCTGTTTTTTCGGAGATGAAGAAACTGGTGAAGGCATTATATTTAACTTTAATCCAGCTAAGATACTGGGTGATCTGGCTGACATCTTTTTCGCCGTTCAATATCCAGTTGCGCAGGAAAGTGTCGTTGGACATCATCGAAGAGATCAGTACCGGACGGAGCAGGTCGCGCTGGATTTCGGAATAAATATTGTCACTGGTCAGCGGCAGATCGCTGGTAATTATTTGATTGTGCAATGAGCCGCGCGAGACGTAATAGCTGATAAGGCTGGTGGTTGTAAACCCCAGAATCAGCAGCGCGCTCAGGACAAACACTAATTTTTGTTTAATTAACAGCATGGCTTACAGCTTATGAAAAACGTTTATTATCTTTGAGATTAATTATACCACAGATTGCGTACTGTACCAATAGCGGAAAAATAAAAATAGCCATGAATTTGCTTGAAGTTGTGGTTAAAGGCAGGGTATTTCCCGGAATGAAATACCCTGAAGTCAGCCTACCGGTTTGCGGGGAGCATGTAGAATTTCCCCTGTTCGAGTTTGCCGGAGATGGTGGAGTCGCCGGGCAGTTTTACGTTGATGCTGCTGGAGGCCGCCTGGCCTTTGAACAGGCTGGACAGCGAGAATCTTTTGCGCAGCGAGATTACTTTGTAATCGGCGGCAATTCCGGCCATCGAGGCGACTTTCTTTTCTGCATCGGAGAAATACCCGAGCTGGTCAACCAGTCCCAGCGTTTTAGCTTCCGTGCCCAGGAAAATGCGGCCGTCGCCGATTTTTGTTCCTTTTATCTGCCTGGCGGTCAGGCCCGGACGGCCTTCCGCGCAGACATTCACGAAGTGATCGTAAACTTTGTTGACGTGCTCCTGGATGATCTGTTTTTCTTCGGGGGAAGTCGGCCGGGTACCGCTCAGCAGATCTTTCATCGGTCCGGAGGTGTAGGGCTCGCTTTCGAGCCCGATCTTCTGAAACAGATTATAGTATTTGTAAGTCTGGACAATTACGCCGATGCTGCCGGTGGTGGTCAGCGGATGGGCGATGATGCGTTCGCAGCCGACCGCGACATAATATCCGCCGCTGGCGGCGACCGATTCCATCAGCGCGACGACCGGTTTTCCCTGCGCCCGGACATTCTTAATCGCCTGGTAAATCATATCCGAGGCGACGACTTCTCCGCCGGGGGAGTCGATTCTGACGATCACGGCTTTGATATCGCTGTCTTTCGCGGCAAGACGCAGTTGTCCGCAGATGCGGTTGGCGGCAGCGCCTTCGGCGCCGCCGAATGGAGAATCTTCCAGTCCGGAATAAATGACGCCGGATACCGGGACCACCAGGATGACGTTATTTGAAGAGTGATTGCCGGCGATGAAATCCTTTTCGTAAGAGGAGAGCGAATTCGGCGTTGCATCTTCGTCTTCATTGTTTTCCCAGAACTTTGAAATGCCGGCAAAGGCCAGGATGGCGACAACCGAGAAGCAGACCATGAAAACAGCGCACGCCGCGAAAAATATTCCGAAGCAGCCGATATAATTTCTCCAGCCTTTACTGGCGGCTGGACACTGCTTCAGCGGACAATTCTCCGGCTGCGGCGGTGTATTACTGGTTTGATTTTCCATAAAAGATACCTTTAAAAATTTAGTTGATGTTATTTCGTAAAAATTGTAAACCTAATCTTGAGAAATAGTGATTCCCCTGCGTATTTCCAGCGCGGTCTGCACGTCAAAATGTCCGCAGAGCGGAGTCAGGCAGTTGGCGGAGGCTGCGGCTAATCCGACGGCAAACGCCTCTTCGATCGGCGTCTCGTTCAAATATTCGCTGAAAAGCACTGCGGCAACAGTATCGCCTGAACCGAGCGGATTGACCACATGATCCAGTTTTTTAAGCTGATATACATGAAACCCGTTCGCTGTTGCGGCATAGGCGTTGCCGGGGCCGTCTGTGATGGCAACCGCTTTCAGGCGGAACGCGTCAAGCGCGGACAGCGTTGCTTCCCTCGGAGTTTTTTCTCCGGTGATCTGGCGCAATTCCGTGAGGTTGATTTTCAGAATGGCATTTTCGGCGATTTCCAGCACCGGTTTAATGTTCTGCCAGGAGTCAATGAGCAGCGGAATGCCGTAATTTTCCGCCAGCGCGGCGGCTTCGAGATAAAGTTTCATATCGGTTTTGCCCGGCAGCGTCCCGCAGAGCGCTATGCCCAGGCAGTGCCTGATGTGGCCCTGCATGAAATCCAGCATTTTACCGGCAGAGGCATCGTCAACGGTATGTGACGGTTCGATCAGTTCGGTCATTTTTTCGGTCGTCTGGCAGAGGCAGGTCGTGCAGGTACGGGTAATGTGGTCCACCGCAACGGTTGAGTGACGGATGCCCTCGGCATCCAGACCGTCGCAAATCAGTTTTCCGGTGCTGCCGCCGGCGAACTGCAGCAGCATGGTATGGCTTTTGCCCCATACTGACGCCGCCCTGCTGAAATTAATCCCCTTGCCGGAGGGAAAGCTGTTCATGTCATAGGCACGGTTGACTTCCCCGACAGTCAATTCCTTGAAAAAAAGCGTTTTCTGCCAGGCCGGATTGGGGCCGAGCACCATAATGAAGTTAGCGGAAGAATCATTCATCAGCACAAACCTTTCAAAATTTCCAGTAATTCAGGATCGCTGAATTTACGCGGGTTTTTCTGCATGCTGCCACTCCGGCAGTTTTTTAGAATAAAATCAAAATGCTCTTCATCCAGACCGAATTTTTTGAATGTGTCAGGAATCTTCAGTTTGCTTTCAATGCCGGCGATTCCCGCGATGAAGCTGTCTATCGAATCGAACCCGCATAATTGAGCCAGTTCCTTTAAATGCGGCCTGCATGACGGACGATTGGCTTTGAGCACCGGGATCAGCAGTGTAGCACAGCAAAGTCCGTGCGGCACTTTCAGTTTAGCGCCGATGGGGTGGGCCAGCCCGTGCACCGCGCCCAGTCCGCTTTGAGTGAACGCCATGGCGCCGAGCATGCTGCCTTCGGCCATGGCGGAACGGGCGGCGGCGTCAAGCGGCGCTTCACAGGCCCGGACGATATTGGCCATGAGCAGTGAAGCCGCTTTGCCGGCCAGCAGCCGGGTAACGGTATTGGCGCTTTTTGAAATATATGATTCCACCGCCTGGGTGAACGCGTCCAGTCCGCTGGCGGCGGTAAGGGCAGGGGGGCAGGAACAGGTCAGCTCGGGATCGATGATCGCGACATCGGCGAACATGGTCGGATGGCGGATTGATTTCTTGATAGAAGTTTCCGTGTCGGTCAGCACTGCGTTCGGCGTGATTTCCGCACCCGTTCCGGCAGTTGTCGGCAATGCCGCAAAAAACAGCCCTTTGCCCTTAATCTGACGTCTGTCATAGAAGTAATCGTCGGTCATCCCTTCCAGGGGAATCAGTGCCGCCGCAGTTTTGCCCGCGTCAATCACGCTGCCGCCGCCGGTCGCGACAATTGCCGTGGAACTGCTGTAACGGCCCGCCTGAATAAGTTTGTCAACTTCGGACAACGGCGGTTCCGCCTCGATGCCGCAAACGGACGCGGTTTCGAATCCGATCAGGAGATGCTGCATGAACTCCAGCAGACCGTCTTTTTGGGCGTGGTTTCCGGTGACAAGCAGAATTCTGGAATCTGCCGGGATCAGCTCAGGAAGGTCTTTCACCGTTCCCGCTCCGAAAATAATTCTGCCTGGAAAACTCAGACTGTACTTCATTTTATTTGCTCTCCCCTAATTTGTGCAAAACAGAATTAGAACATTCCGCTGAGTGAACTGTCAGACTCCGCAATTTGAATCAGCGCGCTTCTGGCGGCCTGGCTTTCCGCCTGTTTCCGGTTGGACGCGGAACCTTCGGCCTTGATTTTGCCGTTGACCGCGACGCCTACCAGATACGACGGATTATGGTCGGGCCCGGTAACGCTGATTACTTCATATTCCGGAGTGATGCCCCACCTTTTCTGAGTGTATTCCTGAAGTGTGCCTTTGGGGTTCAGCCCCGGCAGCAGTTTGTCAGGTTCAGGAAACGCCTCGCTCATTAAATTTTTGACGAAATCACGTACTTTGTCGAATCCGGCATCAAGATAAAACGCCCCGATAAAGGCCTCGAACAAGTCGGAAAGCGTTGAATCGCGGTCATCGCCCCCGGATTCAATTTCACCTTTACCGGCATACATGAATTTCCCGAGATCCAGCTTGCGGGCGACTTTTGCCAGCGCCTCCTGCTGAACCATTGCCGAACGCATCTTCGTCATCGCGCCTTCATCCTCTTCCGGATAGCGCAGATATAAAAACTCGGTCAGGAGAATCTGGAGAACCGCGTCACCCAGAAATTCCAGCCGCTGGTTATCGTACGGCAGATTATTTTCAACCGTGAAGGAACGATGGGTCAGCGCTTCTTTCAGCAATGCTTTATTGTTGAAGTCATAACCTATCTGATATTTAAATTTTTCAATGTCTTCAGCCATTTTTAGGACTGTATTTTTTAAACCTGTTCCATTGTTCAGTGGAATATTTAATTCCAGCCAGGGTTTCCGCATCATGTAAAAACACTTCAGAGACTTTAAACTCAATAAATCCGATTTCAAATTGTTTTTCCAATGCCTTGACAAGTTTTTCCGTCAAAATCACGGAATCGCCGCCGGATGCCTTCAAGTCAATGCTGCCCTGATGCAGGATGCCGTCATGAGTGCGCCGCTGGGCGGCCCCCGCATATTTCCGTCCGCCGCATAATACGTCATAGCGGGTCGGAGTCACAAAACACTGCATGGTCGCCCGGTCCACCGCGCCGCCTTCCGCCGTTGACAGCTCCGCTTCCAGGCCGAAACCCGCCAGCGCCGCTTTCACCGCGCGGTGGAAAACATGGTAACTTTCGACGCGGTCCAGTGCGCATATCGGGTGTCCGGCGGGTATGACAACCGTATAGGTCAGGTCTTTATCGTGAAACACCACGCCGCCGCCGGTCATTCTGCGGACAATGGCATACCCTTCCCGCGGCGCCGCCTCATAATCCTGCACATAACCGATTGACACCGATTTCCTGTCCCATCCGTAAATGCGGATGACCGGGGCACCGAATTCGGCAACATGCAGCAGCAGCAGTTCGTCTATGCTCATATTCATATACGGATCTCGGCTGATATCCAGCCACAGCAGCCATTCTTTGTTTGCCGTCATTTCAATATTTTCTCTTCCGGTTCAGATAATAATCAATCAGTTTATTCAGCCGGGCAGCGTCCATCTCAATCCCGTTGCATTCGAAATATTTTCTATTGAACCCGCGGGTGATTCTTTCACGGTCAGCAGGAATTTTGATATTCCCGGATATTATTATCCAGGACGAAATAATCCTGGCGTATTCCTTGATCCGCATTCTGTGACTCAATGGTCTGCCTGAAAAATCCGTTCCATCGAAGTCGAACAGTCCGAACTCCAGTCCGTCGGGGTCTTTTCTGCAATAAATATTGTTTAATTTCAAATCGCCATGACGGATGCCGGCATCATGCAGCTTTTTAAGATAAACGCACATCCGGGATTGAAACTTTATATAAATGTCCGGGCTGGTAACGCTTTCCCGGATATAATCTTCAGGGGAAATAATGTTCGCAAGATTCTCGGTAAGCAAATAAGAGGCTTGCAGTATGCCGCAGCACCGCCGCGACAATGCCGCGACAACTTCCGGGCACGGTATGCCAAGGGTGCGAATCGCCTGTGTGGCCCGGAGCGCGTTAAAAGGTCTGGATTTGCGGAAAAGATATTTCAGCGTATAAATCAGGCCCTTGTTATTATACCGCTTCAGGAAATATTTGCGGTTGTCAATTTCAACAATTCCGGCCTTGGTCGTCATGGAATCTTTGAGGATTGCTCCCTTATCCAGAAAACTGTCCGGGGAATACAGGAACTGCTTCATTTCCGGATAAGCGCCGGCGGTATGAATAAGGCCGTTGATGCCGTTGACGCCGCGGCAAAAGAAATAATCACTGCCGGATGGCCGGCAGTGATTATCGCTGTTCTTTTTTTTTGCCCTTGTAGTAGGCATATTGGAATTACAGGTTTTCTACAACCAGATCGCCGACCTGTGTTGTGGAATAGCCCATTTTGCCGGCTGCCATCGACTTGAGTTTTTTGCCGGTCACATACATGACGCTTTTTTCGATCGCGGCCGCGGCTTTGCGTTCGCCGAGGAAATCGAGCATCATGCCGGCCGCGCCGATTGCCGCCAGCGGATTGATGACGTTGAGACCGGTATATTTCGGGGCGGAGCCGCCGATGGGTTCGAACATGCTGACACCTTCCGGATTGATGTTGCCGCCGGAGGCGATGCCCATGCCGCCCTGCGTCATTGCGCCCAGGTCGGTGATGATGTCGCCGAACATATTTTCGGTGACGATGACGTCAAACCATTCCGGATTTTTGACCATCCACATGCAGGTGGCGTCAACATGGCAGTAATCCAGTTTGACCATCGGATATTCCACGGCGACTTCGTGGAAAACACGGTCCCACAGGTCGAAAACATAAGTCAGCACGTTGGTTTTGCCGCAAAGCGTGAGCTTGGCGATTTTGCCGGCTGCGATATCTTTTTCGGAAAGGCCTTTCCAGGGTTTGGCTTTGCTGTGGCGTTTCATCGCCAGTTCGAAAGAGTAGCGGATGCAGCGTTCAACCTGCAATCTGGTATAAACCATCGCCTGTACCGCTGTTTCGTTGGCGGTCCCTTTCATGGTGAAGCCGCCGATGCCGGTATAGAGTCCGCCGACGTTTTCACGCACGACGACATAATCAATATCATCCGGGGTCTTGCCCGCCAGCGGAGTTTCCACTCCGGGATAAAGTTTCACCGGACGCAGATTGATGTACTGGTCCAGGTCGAAACGCAGTTTCAGCAGAATGCCTTTTTCCAGAATGCCGGGCTTCACGTCCGGATGGCCGATGGCGCCCAGGAATACGGCGTCGTATTTCTTCAGGGTTTCCACCGCATCATCGGGCAGTACGTTGTTGGTCTTCAAATAGCGTGCGCCGCCCCAGTCAAATACTTTGCGGGTGGTTTTGAAATTGAACTTCTTTGCCGCCGCATCCAGTACCTTCAACCCTTCGTTTACAACTTCCGGGCCGGTGCCGTCTCCGGGGATAACCGCGATCTTATAACATTTTCCTGCCGCTTTAGCCATTTTAAACTTCCTTCTATGATAATTATGCAATTCCATGCATGGTAAAGACTCATATTAAAATAATGGAAAGAAAAATCTACTCCGCTTATGCTCTTTTTCAAGCATCGTTCGCGATTGCCATCATGTTTTTTCTTGCAGTCGAGGTTTGTATGGAAACTGAATTTCGACACTTCCAACCTTATACGATAGAAGATTTTTCAGTTTTCAACACTATAACTTGGCGGCAGATTGTCCGGATTGTAGTTACACACGGGATCGGTTAAAAATTGGCGCTCCTCTATATTTTAAAATGAAATTTCATCAGAGGCAGATGTGCCGGGGTGATTGCAGCCGCGTCACGGGGAAATACCCGAAATGCCGCAGACTATTTTGAAGCGTGACTGGCGGCAAGTACTTTTTCCCACGGTTCTTTGTAAAACTCTTCTTTATTGGAAAAAACGTTGTACTTGACGATTTGATAGAAGGCGGAAACTCCATCTTTCCAGGTAATTTTCTTGCCTTCGTTATATTTCCGAGGATTGTAGGAGATGGGAACTTCCCAGATGCGGAGCTGCCTGGACTTGGCCAGTTTCGCCGTAAATTCAACTTCAATGCCGAAACGCTGGGAATTCAGATTGAGATTTTGCATAACTTCCCGTTTAAAAGCCTTGTAACATGTTTCCATATCGGTGAGATGAATGTCCGAGAACAGATTCGAGATAAACGTCAGGACTTTATTGCCCATTTCATGCCGGAAATATCTGACCTGCCCGGGCGTGCCCATGAATCTGGAGCCGTAAACCACGTCTGCTTTGCCGGCCGCCAGCGGGGCCAGCACCAGCGAATAATCTTCCGGATTGTATTCAAAATCGGCATCCTGGATGATGACGAATTCTTTAGTGGCTTCAGCGATGCCGCGGATTACGGCGGCGCCTTTGCCGTGGTTGGTCTCCTGATATAGAATAGTGATATTTTCTCTGTTCTTCAGCGTCTCCAGCTTTTCGCGGGTGTTGTCTTTCGACGCATCGTCAATAATGATTATTTCGCCGGTCTCCGGTCTGGCCAGCACCCGGTTCACGATGCCCAGCACGGTATCCTCCTCATTGTATACGGGAATGATTACGCTCAGGCGCTTCTCGATATTGACATTGAGGTTGAAATTTAAGATCATATATTATTTTTCCTGATTTTTCATGCCCAGTTCAGCAGACCTGGCGGCGGCGGCGGTAACCGCTTTGGCAACAGCCCCTCTGAACGAATTTTCCTCCAGGACAGCCAGTCCGCGGATGGTAGTTCCGCCCGGCGAGGTGACCTGATCGCGCAGCACCGCCGGATGTGTTCCGGTTTCCAGTACCATCCGCGCGGCCCCGGCAACGGTTTGCGCCGCCAGTTTCAGCGCGATATCTCTGGGCAGTCCGGCATGGACTCCGCCGTCCGCCAGCGATTGAATGAAATCGAAAACGTAAGCCGGGCCGCTGCCGCTGAGACCGGTCACCGCATCCATCAGCGATTCGTTGACGCAGCAGAAACTGCCGACCGATCCGAGGATTCGTTCCGTCTCGCAGATATCCTGAGCGGATACTTTTTCAGCGGTTGAATATGCGGAAATCCCCTGTCCGATCAAGGCCGGCGTATTCGGCATGACCCTGACGATCCGGCTGCCGCCGGTGATGCTTTTCAGCGTCGCAATTTTAACTCCGGCGGCTATTGATATGATCAGTTTATCTTTTAATAATGATGATTTCCCCTGGAGCGCGTCGGCAATCTGCTGCGGTTTTACGGCAATGATTACAATATCCGCTTTCGCCAGGATTTTGTCCGGGGAATCGGTGTGTACCTGAACCCCGGTAGCCGCCTGAAACAGTTTGGCGGACTGGGCGGATACGTCAAAGGCTTTGAGAGTTTCGGCGGAAATGCCGTTTTTCACCAGCCCCCCGGCGATTGCCGAAGCCATTCTGCCGGCGCCGATAAAAACTATGCTGGAACTTTTCTTCACAGTTTTACCCTCATAATCATGTATTTTAACTTTATTTATACTCAAACGGACAGAGTTAAATTTACACGGGGATTTTGAGTAAGCAAGGCGGGAATATGGCATCATCGTCAAAAAAATGGTTTTTACGCTTAGCGCGAGATGCCTGTATTATTCGAATAAAGGAATTTTTGAGGAATTGTTTTTCTTCATTCCGTCAACCGTATCGTCTATTTTATCTTTTGCATCATCGGTTTTGTCTTTGACCTTGTTCTTGGTATCCCGATATTTATCAGTGGCATTGCTGAATGTTTCAGAAACGCTTTCTTTTATATTCGAAGCTTTTTCGGAAATTCCGGAAAACGAATATCCGGCTTCTTCAAGTTTGGGTTTCAGGAGGAACCAGAATAGAACGACAAGTACGGCGATAACCAGAATCAGGCAACCAACCACTTCTCCGAAAACATTCCCGCTTTTTTTTGCGTCAGCCATGTATATAAATCCTTAATTTCCTGATTTTGTGGAAAAAATACCTGAATACCATTTACAAATATACGATGGAAGACGCTTAAAGTCAATGCTTTTATATTGGCGATTCGGGAGACTTATGATCAGAAATAGTGATATTTTTTTGCTTTTTTCAGAGGACTGGCTATATTCTTTAGCTTTTTACCAAGTAACATCTGGAATTTTATGAGTTTGATTTTAGGTATAGAAACCAGTTGCGACGAAACTTCCGCCGCCGTGGTCAGGGACGGGTATCAGGTTTTGAGCAATAGTGTTGCATCGCAAATCGCCAAACATGCGGTTCACGGCGGCGTCGTGCCCGAGCTGGCGGCGCGCGAACACCTGGTCGCGCTGAATCCGGTGCTGTCCGACGCTTTGAATGCCGCCGGCGTGACTATGCGGGATATTGACGCGGTTGCGGTAACTAACGGCCCCGGCCTGATGCCGGCGCTGCTGGTCGGTTTGAATTTTGCCAAAGGGCTGGCGGCAAGCCATAAACTGCCGCTGATCGGCATCAATCATTTTATCGCCCACATTTATGCGGCGTTTCTTGACGACGGCGCCGGACGCCTGGAAGCTCCTGAGTCATATCCGATTCTGGCGCTGGTGGTTTCCGGCGGACATACTTCGCTGCTGCTGATTGACGATCAGGGCAGGGCGCGTCTGATCGGTTACACCATTGACGACGCCGCCGGCGAGGCGCTGGACAAGGCGGCGAAACTGCTCGGGCTGGGTTATCCCGGCGGTCCGGTAATAGACAGGATCGCGACGCTCGGCAATGCCGGACACTTTAACTTTCCCCGGCCGCTTACCGGCAGCGCCGGAAAAGCGGTGCCGGAGGAGCACAAGTTCAATTTCAGTTTCAGCGGGGTTAAGACTTCCCTGCTTTATCATGTCGCAAGGTTGAGCGACAACGGGCATCTTGAAGGACCGCTGCTCAACGATACGGTCTCTTCTTATCAGGAAGCAGTTGTCGATGTGCTGTGCCGGAAGACCATTGCGGCGGCTAAAGAATTCAAGGCGGCTTCGATTGTCGTCTGCGGCGGCGTCGCATGCAATTCCCGGCTCAGAACGCTTATTGCGGAGGAAGCCCCCAAAAATGTGATGCTGTATCTGGCGCAGCGCAAATACTGCACCGATAATGCGGCGATGGTTGCCGGTCTTGCCTGGCATTTTCTCAAAAACGACGCGGTCAGTGACCTTGGCATTGACGCCTTTGCCCGTCTGCCGATGATAACTCAAGTTCCATTTGTGCGAGTTGCAGAATTATGAAAACATGTGTGATATTTGATCTTGACGGCACTTTGATTGATTCCCGCCAGGATCTGGCTGATGCGGTAAACTGGATGCGCGCTCAATTCAACCTTCCGCCGCTGGCATTGGCGCAGATTGTCGGCTATATCGGCAACGGGATAAAACTGCTGGCGGAACGTTCGCTTAAAGGTTCGGATGTTGCCATGGAGCAGGGGCTCCCGCTGTTGAAAGAATATTATGATGAACATCTGATTGACAATACCTGGCTGTATCCCGGAGTGGCTGAAGGTCTGGCCGGACTGCGTAATTCCGGCGTTAAGCTGGCGGTCATCACCAATAAGCCCCATACCGCGACGCTTAAAATTTTGAAGCAGTTGAAGGTTTATGATGATTTTGATACCATAATCGGCGGCGACAGCGGCTTCCCTTTGAAACCTAATCCCGCCCCTTTGCTTCATTTTGTGAACAAATGCGGCGCCGTTCCGGCTCAAAGCTGGATGTGCGGCGATCACTATACCGATCTGGAAGCGGGCCGGCGCGCCGGCATGAAACGCTGTTTCGCCGCTTATGGTTTCGGCAACCCGAAGGACGAGCATTGCGAATATTCAGTTTCCGCGTTTTCTGAATTCGTCAAGCTCTGCCTGAGCCTGCTTTGACATTTTTATCCGCGACGGAAACAGTTGCCGGCAAAAAAAGGAAAGCTGAAAAATGAGTGAACTTTTGAGATTCGCGGTTATCGGGGATACGCATTACTGCTGGAAAAAACACCACCCTGCGGCCTGGGAACGAAACGGTTCCGTTGCCAATGTGCCGGATTACATACGTTATATGGAAATGCTGAAGACCGGCGGAATTAAGCTGCTGCGCCAAATCGCAAATCTGCACCCTGAATTGTTGATTTCAACCGGCGATTACATTGAAGGCGGACTTGGCGACAATCCGGAATATGCGACAGAGGAAATACTCGATGGCTGGGATTTGCTGAATCAGGCAGGCATTCCGGTTCTGATTGCCAAAGGAACCCATGAGGGCGGAATTGACGCGCCGGGCGGAATCACTTTCCGGGAACAGATCATCCCCGTGATGGCCGCCGGCTGCGGTGGTGCGATTTCCCGCGAATATTACCGCTATGATTTGCATGACTGCGCATTTATGATTCTCGATTATCTGCAATTTGAACCCGGCGGCGAGCAGGAATTCTGGTTAATCGGCGAACTGGAACAGGCATCGCGCACCGCCCGCCATATTTACCTTTTCGCCCATCCGCCGCTGTATCTGTGGGGCCGTCATTTTTTTGACAGTCCCGGCTTTGCGGCCCGGATAGAGCAGTTATGCCGCAAATATCCGGTAGACGCCTATTTTTGCGGACATACGCATAACCAGTCAGTAAGTTTCCACCGGACGGAGAGCAACGGGAATGGCTTTCTTCAACTGACCGGTTCCGCTGTGGGGTATCCCGATATGCCGGTAACCAGTCTCGATACTTATCACCGGATTGCGGAATACGATGCCGGCGACCAGTATCTATGGGGGATTCTTGAAGACAGCGCACCGGGTTTTTTCATGGTTGAGGTTGAGGGCGATGAAACCCGTATCGAATGGCATTCCATGACCGGTTCGGCAACCTTAACGCTTCCCGGGCGGAGAATGCCGCCGGTATCCTTGAAGAAACCGGCCTTTGTTCAGGCGGATCACCGGTTGTCAGACAATGATTTGTATCAGATCAAAGGCGGCTGGATAAATATTTTCAGCGTCATCCGCGGGAATAATGATTCAGAGATTAAAATTAACGGAGTTGCGCTGGGCGCAATTCCGGACAATGTGTCGTATGCCGCACGGCGTCTGACCGCCTTGCCTGACCGTGCAATTGCCCGGATCGGTTTGTCCAATCAGATAGAAATCAGAATGCCGCATCTGCAGACTTTCGCGGCGGGAAGCATTTCTCTGGAATTGCTGTTATATGATGGACGCATCGTCCGTTCCCATATCGCACCGGAAAATATGGTTTGCGGTCAGGCCTGGCAGGAATACCGCCATCCGGAACGGTTCCATATCGTCACCCCTGGTGAAACTGTAACTGTTTCCGCAGTTTTTGATCATGTGGAAACGGAATATGAGGACAAGGTCTGAAACCTTATTGCTTTATGAGAAAGCGGATTAGTTTTGTGACTATTCGGACTATCCGGGAAAAGTATTTTAACCGCTCTTGAATTTCAATAATGCTCAATTAGGTTACAGCCATAGATATTAAAACTATTTTCAGGTAAAAGCATGAAAATTACAGGCTGCTCTTTTGCACAAGCTCCGGAGATTCTCGCAATCATAAACGATGCGATTATCAATACCACTGCGCTGTATGACTACAAGCCGCGGACGATGGAGCAAATGAAAGCCTGGTTCGAGGCAAAGAAAGCGGGCGGGTATCCGGTTTTAGGCGCTTTCGAAGAGGACGGGACGCTTGCCGGGTTTGCCAGTTACGGCGCATTCCGCGCATGGCCGGCTTATAAATATTCAATTGAACATTCAGTTTACATTCAAAAAGATAAACGGGGCCGGGGGCTCGGGAAGATGCTGCTCCGCGCACTCATTGAGACCGCAAAGCAGCAGAACTATCATATGATGATCGGCGGCATCGATTCCACAAATCTGGCAAGCATCAAACTGCATCATAGATTAGGCTTTGCGCATTGCGCGAGCATTAAACAGGCGGGGTACAAATTCGGACGATGGCTTGATCTGGAATTCTATCAGTTGATTTTACCCACGCCTGAAACTCCGGCTGAAGATTGAAATCATCACGGACCAGGTAACTGCCCGGCCACGAACAAAGTATTTTCAGTGCTCTTGAATTTCAGTAAAGCTTATATTAGATTACGTCAAGGACAGGCTGATTGGTTTACGAAGACTAATATACTGTAGAGGAGGGAGAATGGAGCATTCCTGGCTGATAGGATTGATTTTGGGCGCAGTTAACTTTGTTCCCGGCGTTTTGCTTGCCGTATTCTACCGCCCGCTTGGAACATGGTATTCCCGCTTCGGTCTTTGCATATTTTACGGGGAGAGGCTCAAAAAAGAACGGCGTTCACGGATGTTTATTCTGATACTTGGTGCATGGCTGGCTGTGTGGGGAATAATTTTTACATTTCTTATTCCGGCTCTGGTGAAATATGAGTCGCAACAAAAAGCAGAAAACAAGGCGAAAACACGCACAACTATAAACGGAGCGCAATAATGAAAAAGTTTTTATGCTTACTCGGCATGATTATGTTTTTAGCCGGATGCATTACCACGGGACCGACAGTTTCAAAATCAGACATGGGGAATCTGGAGTTGAATGTCTATACTCAGGACAAGGAAATAAACAGTTGTTTTGCTGAAGTTTATGTCGATACAATATTCATGGGCAATATTTCTACGAACAGACCGGTATTAAATCTGAGAGAAGGCAAGCATAATATCAGGATTGAGCTGAAAGGACATAAGCCCTATGAGAAGAAGATTTTTATTGCAGGCGATCCCAATCATCAAGTCCTGAATGTATTGCTTGAAAAACAATAACGATTGAACCGTGTAGCTGCCGGAGGCGCGATATGGCTATGGATACGGGTGCAGCCCCTGAAAAAATGACAATACAGGCTTTGCGGAAAACATTATTGCATTACACAAAGCCGGATCTGCGAAAAGCAATTCTGCAGATGATTTCCGCCATTATTCCTTATTTGGGATTGTGGGTTATCCTTGTTTTCATGGTGAAGCAGAAATACCCGTTTGTGCTGATTTGCCTGCTTATTATACTTGCCTCGCTTTTTCTGGTGCGCATATTTATCTTTTTTCACGACTGCGCGCACAATTCTTTTTTTGCCTCGACACGGGCTAATACTATCCTTGGTTATGTGACTGGTGTATTGACTTTTACGCCGTTCAGATACTGGCAGCACAATCACCTTGTCCATCACAACACCTATGCGGACCTGGATCACAGAGGAGTCGGCGATATTTGGACATTGACGGTTGAGGAGTACCGGACAGCTTCCAGAATGAAGCGATTAGGCTACAGGCTCTATCGCAATCCTTTCGTTTTCCTCGGAATCGGACCGGGATACTCTTTTTTGCTTACACAGCGGTTACTGCACCAATGGGAGGGAAGGAACGAGCGCTTCAGCGCGGCGGTGACCAATGCGGCTATTTTAGTAATCATTGTGGCAATCGGCCAGACGATAGGGTTGAAAACCTATCTGCTGATTCAACTGCCGATAATCCTGATCGGCGGGGCTGTCGGCGTGTGGCTGTTTTATGTTCAACATCAATTCGAAGGCGTGTACTGGTCGCGGCATGAGAACTGGGACCCGGTGGCGGCTGCTTTGAAAGGAAGTTCATATTACAAACTGCCCAAGGTGCTTCAGTGGTTTTCCGGCAATATCGGCCTGCACCATGTTCACCATGTCCTGCCCAGGATTCCGAACTATAAACTGCAGCAGAGTTACGATGAATCACCAATCATGCAGGCCGTGCCGGCCATGACCCTCGGCAAAAGCCTCAAATCGCTGTTTTTAAACCTGTGGGACGAGAAGCAGCAGAAGCTGGTAAGCTTCAAATCCTTGAACGTGACTTCCGTGGCTAATAAGCAGAATTGACGCAGTTCCAGTTTTTACGGATAAAACAGGCGGATTGTTTTTGTCAATGGTTGCAATACGGTTTTTTGTATAAATTATAATGAAGATTTCTCAAAGAATGTTTGAATCGTTTTCAAATTGTCTTAAATTTTAAATTAACCATATTTATTGTTTAACAATTTTTAAGATAAGATGTTATTTTATGCTGTACTGGCTTTCTGGTTTGAGTAATTATTTCGGGCCTTTCCGCCTTTTCGAATATGTAACTTTTCGAGCTGCCGGGGCCGCTTTCACGGCGATGGTTCTGGCGGTGCTGCTGGGGCCTTACACCGTTAGAAAACTTAAGCAGTTGCGGGCTACCGCGCCGTGCCGGCTGGAAGGCCTGGTGGACAAGGCGTTCATCGACCGCAATAAGGACAAGACGCCCAGCATGGGCGGACTGCTGATAGTTTTTTCCATCATTGTATCTTCACTGTTATGGAATATTGTCTATAATCCGATTACACTGACGCTGCTGGTGATGATGGTGCTGTTTGCCGGGATCGGCTTTATTGACGACTATGCCAAGGTGAGATACGGCAAACGGGACGGCATTCCGGGAAAAATGAAACTTATGCTGCAATTATTTTTTGCGGTCGGCGCGATCATGTTTCTGGACTGCGTGCCTGAAACCCGGGATCTGCTGCATCAGTTGATGCTGCCTTTTTTCAAACAGCCGGTGCTGGTCAGCGGCTGGGTTATGGCGCTGGGCGCTTTTGTGGTGGTCGGCTCCTCCAATGCGGTGAATCTGACTGACGGCAAGGACGGGCTGGCGGTAGGATGCTGTATTTTTTGCGCTCTTACTTACGCGGTTTTCGCATATCTCTGCGGACATAAGATATTTGCCGGTTACCTGAGCATTCCGTTCATTCCCGGCGTCAGCGAGGCGGTGGTATTCGCGGCGGCGCTGGCCGGCGCCTGCATCGGCTTTCTGTGGCACAACTGCCATCCGGCGTCAATGTTCATGGGCGATACCGGCAGTCTGGCGCTGGGCGGGACTATCGGCCTCATTGCGGTAATAGTCAAACAGGAATTGATTCTGATTGTGGTCGGGGGCGTGTTTGTCATGGAAGCCGTTTCCGTCATCATGCAGGTCACCAGCTTCAAACTTACCGGCAAACGGATATTCCTCTGTACTCCGATTCATCATCACTTTGAGCAGAAAGGCTGGACTGAGACCCAGATTGTCGTCCGCTTCTGGATTCTTGCCGGGATTCTGGCGCTGACCGGACTGGCGACGCTGAAACTGCGCTGACCCGGCGAAAAGCCGGCCAATGCCAGCCGCCATGAACATCCGGACAGCATTGTCTGGCTGTAATGGCTCAGTAGAGCGGTGACAGAGGAAAAGGCGTTTACATCAGCAATGGAATCAATTTTGTATTATTTCCCATCTGTATTGCATTGAGTATATTTTCAAATGCGGCAGCGGGGTCTCT
>Ga0172379_10001764_pt1 | contig 41486 bp, 42 predicted proteins | sample GrowelOW334metaG_FD_119756 | JGI IMG/M metagenome (GOLD analysis project Ga0172379, IMG submission 119756) | Groundwater microbial communities from an aquifer near a municipal landfill in Southern Ontario, Canada - Groundwater well OW334 metaG | ecosystem: Environmental > Aquatic > Deep... | reverse complement strand
ATATCCATCAGTCCGGGCGCTGACGTTCCGATCAGAACAATCTTGTTCTGCAGGCTTGCTACGGGAGTCTCACCACGCAATACGGAAGCCACCGAGATGTACTGGAAGGTACCTCGTCCACCACGGTAGGGAATCAATGCACTCACCTGCGAATCGACTGGGATGTCCATATCGCCTTGCGCCGATTCCAATGACAACCATTCCAAACCAGCGTAATCATGGCTTTGCCCCGTCGCGAACCCCGGAACCAATTTGGGATCGCCCAACACTGTGCGCACCATAGCCAATGCCAGCGATTCGTAATAAGCACCTTCGTGCTCGACGATCATCGGGATGCGACGCACCACCCCGTCAAAATCGACCACTGGATTGAAATGTCCCGCCGTCGCCGCACTGGACTGCAACTCTGCCAAATTAGCGCCAAAGCTATCCCAACGCAGAAAGTCGATGGGACGACCTTTGAATGCGCCTGCCGCAAAGACAGGTTGCGGCAACATGCCTGATTTGCTCGTAGGGACCCCATTCTCACTGTTGCTGAAGTAATACCCCAGAACGATATTGCGCTGTTTGAGTTTGTCCGCAAACAAGGCATCGTATTCAAGCACGGGTTTGATCTGAGTCAGAACCGATTGGAATTGCGCGACATCCTTGAACTGCTTGCGCCCCAACTCTTGCAAGACGTTCAGGCCGGAGCTGGTATCTTTTTCGGCAAACACGACGTCGAAGCCCACGGCAGCGACTTTATAGTGATCGAACAGTTCATCCATCAGGGTAGCCATCCTGTCACGCCCCCATGGCCAACGCCCTTCTTGTTTCAAACTTCTTTCGTCGATATCGAGTATGACGATGCGATCATCTGACGTATTCGGCAGCGTCATCCGCATCCGATAGTCGTACAACTTGGCATCCGTGAATTGGACGAAACCGAGCCCGTAGAACTTGGCCGCATCACCCAAGAAGAGCAGCATGACGAGCAACCCCAAGCCGACGAGCAGCGCATGTTTTCTCATGTACCGCTCTCTTTGCTAGCAGAAAGAAACGCCTGCCTAGGGATCACGTTGGGACTCCTCGATCAGGTCTTGAAGTAAAACTCCATCTTGACCCCAGCGAGTTCGATGATGTCATGGTCCTTCAATTGATGCGGTTGTTCACCTACCGAAGCACCATTCACCAAGGGGAAGCTAGCTCCTTCTACATGCGTGATGAAATAGCCATGCGGACGCCGAGCCAACACAGCGACTTGCACGCCCGGCTTGCCCAAGGTCGTCAGGTTCTTGCTGAGTTCTAGTTCGCGCCCTACGTTAGGTCCATTCAATATCTGAATGATCGCTACCGAAGTTTGCACTGCCTGGGTTGCTGCTGGCGCGGGAGTGACTTCTACCCTAGTCGCTATCGTATTGAATTGTCCAGTCGACTCATGTTTAGCCGTGACACCCACATTACCCTGTGTCTGATTGAACCCATCTTCCGGCTTGGCTTGTTTGACCGGCGCACGTAACACCATGGTCTTCTCGAAATCAGCCGATGAGGTCTGCGTCGGCTGGTCATTCAGATATTTGAGCTTGTACTTGCCAATCTCGATGACGTCATTGTTCTGCAAGAAGTGCTTCTGTGTCGGCGCACCATTCACCACCGAGCCATTGGTACTGCCCAGATCCTCGAAGAAGGAGTCGTTCAAAATAGTGATGACGGCCGCATGCTCGCTACTCACCGCCAAATTATCGATGGCAATATCATTGTGCGGCTTACGGCCGATGGTGGTGCGCTCTTTAGTGAGCGGATATTCCTTGATCACCACACCATCCATGCTGAGTATCAATTTTGCCGTCATATCGTTCCCCTAATCACTTTCAATTGGATCAATTCTTGAACCAAGATTTCAATTTCGCCCACCAACCGCGTGGGATCGGATAACTGCCCTTTACCTTGACCAATATGACTGACACATTATCGCGTCCACCATTGTCATTCGCCTGCTCGATGAGCTGTGTCGCCGCAAGTGGCAAGTTACCTTGCAACATCTGCAAGGTCGAACCGATATCCTCGTCTTCCACCATATCGTTCAGGCCATCCGAACAGAATAGGTAGATGTCCCCCACCTCAACATCGTACAAATGCACTTCGGGAACCACGTCCGCCTCGATGCCCACCGCACGTGTCACCAGATTCTTGTTCTTGGACAGCTTCGCCAGCTCTTTGCTGATGATGCCGCTGTCGATCTGCTCCTGCAGCAAAGAATGGTCGCGCGTGACCGTCTCGAACACCTCACCGCGTAAACGATACATGCGCGAATCGCCCACATGGGCGACTGCCACTCGGTCGTCATAGAAAAGACCCGTGACGATGGTGGTACCCATGCCTGCGTATTGCGGCTGACTCTGAGCAGCATTGAAGATAGAAAGGTTGGCTTTCTTTACATTGTCACGCAACACGGCCACACCGATCTCATCACCCGATTCGGCATCTTTCTGTTCAGGGCTGGCATTCTCCAAGCGATGCCTGACCTCACTCGCCAGCACCGAGACAGCGATGCCGCTGGCAACCTCGCCCGCGTTGTAACCGCCCATGCCATCCGCCAAGACGACCAGACCATGCGCGGCATCGAAGGTCACGCTGTCTTCATTGTGAGAGCGCACCATACCCGGATTGGTTTGACTTACGATCTCCAGCGCTTCATTTACATTCACGTCAGACCTCGCTTAATGATTCACTGCAGACCTGCCGCGCATTGACGGATTGCTTCCGCCATCGCAGCACCGCTTTCATACCGATCTTCGACTTTTTTCGCCAACGCCTTATTGATGATACTGACGACACATGGCGGCACGTTCGGATTGATCTTCAGAACATCCGTGTGCGGCTCATTGGCGATCTTGAACATCAACTGCGCCATCGAATCGCCCTCGAAGGGTAGCTTACCACACACCAATTGGTAGAGACTCACGCCCAAGGAGAACAGATCGGAATGCCCCTCGATCTTGGCGCCCGACAGTTGCTCAGGGGACATGAAGGACGGTGTGCCAAGCACCATACCCGTCTTCGTCTTGCTGGAATCAGTGATGCGCGCGATACCAAAGTCAGTCACTTTCACAGTGTCGCTATCCAAGTCGTACATGATATTTGCTGGCTTGATATCTCTGTGCACCACATTCAACCCATGTGCATAGCCCAAAGCATCTGCCACACGCGCCATGATGCTCAACACCCTAGGCAAAGGCAGAAGATTATCTGGCTTGGAATAGACAACCAGATCCTTACCTTTGAGGAATTCCATCGCGATGTAAGCCAAGTCATGTTCCTCACCCGCATCGTACATCGTCACGATGTTAGGGTGGTTCAGACGACCAGCCGTCTCGGCCTCGCGGAAGAAGCGTGCCTTCACATCTTCCAACTCATCCGCCTCGAACTCTTGCGACAAGGCCATGGTCTTGATAGCCACAACGCGACTGATCTTCGGGTCTTTACCCAGATAGACCACGCCCATCGCGCCCTTGCCCAATTCTTTTTCAATCTGGTAACGACCTAGCATCGGCTTCGCCAATCCAGCCTGATCCAACTTCATCGTACTGTCGTTGCTACGCCCAGAAGACCCGCCCAAAATGATGGTCTCAGACATCGCTTTGGATTGTGCTGTACGTGCCTCTAGATCGCGGAACTTAGCATTGTGTTCCGCCATATATTTAAAGACCGACTCTGCCTTATTGAATTGGCGCTTACGCTCGAAGTCCAAGCCCAAGTTGTACAACACATCCATCAAGCTATCGTCCAGCGGCACTTTGCGGAACTTATCGAAAGCCATATCCAACTGACCTTGTCCTTGGAAGGCCAGACCTAACATGCGATTGCTTTCAGCCGATTCAGCATCCGATTTCTCTTTGCCTTTTTCCGTCATCAAGAAGCGCTTAGTCGTGAGCAATAAATGTCCCACCAACAACAGCGCAGCAGGCAACATCAGTTGTAGCCACATCGCCTGCGTCGTCATCAACACGAAATGGACTGCGAGCAAAGCCACGAACATCCCACCCGTGATGATGGCACCGAGTCCTGCACTCAAACGTGGCAACAACAGAATCAGATAGAGCGCCACCAACAAGAACACGCCCATCTCCGCCCACACGCCCCAGCTTGGTACGACAAAGAAATCTTGCTTCAAGATGCTCGACACGGAATGTGCCAAGGTGAGCACTGGCGGCGTCGCCGCAGAGATTGGCGTGACTTGCGCCGCGCCGACACCCGCCGCCGTCGCGCCGATCAAGACGATCTTGTCGCGATATTTTTCAGCGGGTATCTTGCCCGTGAGCACGTCGTAGAAAGAATCCACTTGGAACGCCGGCCTACCATCTCTATCGGCGTAGAAATAAGTATGCATACGCAATGCAGAATCGGTGGCGATACTGAGATTGCCCAGTTTGACTCCCTCGCCTAGTGTGACATTGATGTCCTTAGGTTCAAGATTCAAACTCTTTGCGGCGATCATCAGCGATAGCGATGGGTAGTACTGATCGTAGTATCCAACGACGAGCGGTTCAGTGCGAATGCCACCATCGACATCTGGCGTGGCGTTCAAATGACCGATCGCAAGGGCAGATTGCCCCAACACTGGGATGGGTACCAAAGCAGCCAACGCGGGAACAGGGAAAGCCGAGTCGGCACCACCTTGCACATTCACCAGATTGTTCTTCAACACATAATCTGGAAGTGGCGCATCAGGATTCCCCTGCGGCTCACCCAACTCGAAATACAAACCTAGCAAGACGTTGTTAACCTTGACCATGCTCTCGGCGAGCTTCTGATCGTTATCGAGATGTGACAACGCATCCTGCATCAGTCCTTGCAATTCCTGCCACTCTGCAGGATTGGTCGTTTGCAAAGAGGTCTTCTCTAAGACGGTAGCAATGTTGAGGATGTAATCCAAGCCGGAATCGACTTGTGGTTCGAAGAACAGTGCGGTATGTCCGACGACTTTGGCATTCCCCGTCGCCAAGATATCCAGCATCTGAGCTTGTATCTCACGCGGCCAAGGCCAACGTCCTAGATTGGCGATGCTCTCGTCATCAATGGCGATAACAGCAATCTTATCGCTCGCATCACGCGAGGAGGCCAACACACCCCAGTCATAGGCTTTGCGCTCAAGACTTTGAATGACATCCGTGCCCGCACTGAATAGGAACAGCAAGGCCACCAATACACCAGTGAACCAATCCGCTTTAAAAAACGATATTTTTTTCATAGTTGCCCTGCCCGTTTGTGCATTTTCCCTGAGCTTGCTGGGCAGATACTAAAACAATTTTCAATTCCAAACCATACCTGATTGATTTATCAGGAATTTGAAACTGAATCAGCGTGCGATGGTGACTGAAATCTTGGACATCTGTGCGACTTTGCTGGTCACCGAACCAAGCAAAAGTTTGGCGAGGCTTCCCTCCCCCTGCGCACCGATAATGATCTGATCGACCTTTTGTTCATCCGCATACTGCACGATGGCATCTGCTGGACGGCCGATGCTGATGTGGTATTGATACGCAAGATTGGCCTCATCCAAGATGGCTCGCGCCTTCTCCAACGCTGCCATACCTTGCTCACGATAGTAATCGTTGATCGTCTCTTGGTTGATGAACAACTTCACGTTACCTGCGGCCACGTTCCACTGCACGTTAAGCAAAAACAATTGTGGTGATTGCTTCATCTGCGCCGAGAGCGCGACAGCGTGTTTCACTGCACACAAACCATTCTCAGAACCATCTACTGGGATCAATATCTTCATCGTATTTTCCTTATTCAATCCGCTTTCACATGTTCATCCACTAGATCGATCACCTTGGTGCCTCTCAGTTTCCTCAGTGCCAACCATTTACCGATGGCCAACACCAGCACTGCGCAAACAGCAGGAACGATCCAATGCAACAGAGGCTGCGCATCCATCAATGGTTTGAACAATGCTTCCGTCACCAGCATCTCGCCGGCAACAAAGCCCAACAACGCACCGCCCGCCATGATGATGAAGGGGAAACGATCGATCAACTTCAACACCAACTGACTGCTCCATGCGATGAGCGGGATACTGATGAGCAGACCAAACACCAACAGCGCAACATTGCCTTTTGCAGCAGCAGCCACGCCCAACACATTGTCCAAACTCATCACAAAGTCGGCGATGATGATGGTCTTGATCGCGCCCCACAATTGCGTATCTGCTTTGATGTTACCTTCGCTATGCCCCTCATCATCCGGCAAGATCAGCTTGACGCCGATCCAGATCAGCAAGATCGCGCCCACCAACTTCAGATAGGGCAAGGCCAACAGACTCACCGCAAAGAAAGTCAGAACGACGCGCAGGCCGATTGCACCACCGACACCGTACATGATGCCCAAACGTCGTTGCGCAGGCGGCAGATTGCGGCATGCCAATGCGATGACCACGGCGTTGTCGCCCGACAACAGCAAGTCGATCATGATGATCTTGAATACGTCCACCCAGAACTGCGGTGCTGAAAGCATTTCCAACATCTAATTACCCCTTCAATATCTTTTGCATGGTGCGCCCCATCTCGGCTGGATTGCGTGTGATGTAGATACCACTCTCCTCCATCACTGCCAACTTCTCGTTCGCCCCACCTTGACCGCCCGAGATGATCGCACCCGCATGACCCATGCGTTTCCCTGGAGGCGCGGTGACGCCCGCGATGAAGCCGACTACGGGTTTCTTCATGTTCGCTTTGATCCAGCGTGCGCACTCCTCTTCATCGCTACCGCCGATCTCGCCCACCATGATGACCGCATCCGTCTCTGGGTCGTCGTTGAACATGCGCATCACATCGATGTGCTTCAAGCCGTTGATAGGATCCCCGCCGATACCGACGCAAGATGATTGCCCCATGCCCAACGCAGACAGTTGACCGACCGCTTCATAAGTCAACGTACCGGAACGCGACACCACACCGATGCGCCCCTTCTTATGGATATGCCCCGGCATGATTCCGATCTTGATCTCGTCTGGCGTGATGAGACCAGGACAATTCGGTCCGATCAGGATTGTCTTTTTGCCTTGCATCTTGTAGCGCGTCTTCACCATGTCATGCACGGGAATACCTTCGGTGATACAGATCACCAAGTCGAGATCCGCTTCGACTGCCTCGTCGATAGCGGCCGCCGCACCTGATGGCGGGACGTAGATGACGGAAACCGTCGCGCCAGTCGCCTTCTTCGCATCCAGTACGCTGGCATAGACGGGGATGCCCTCAAAATCTTCGCCCGCCTTTTTCGGATTCACGCCTGCCACGAAACAGTTCGCGCCATTCGCATAGCTCTTGCAGTGGAAGGTATGGAACTGACCGACCTTGCCAGTCATGCCTTGCGTGATGACCTTGGTGTCTTTATTGATGAGGATGCTCATTTTTGACCTCCCGCTGCTGCAACTACTTTTTGTGCCGCATCTGCCATATCGTTACCCGAGATGATGGGCAAACCCGACTCCGCCAATATCTTTTTGCCAAGCTCGACGTTGGTACCTTCTAGGCGCACCACCAAGGGCACCTTGAGACTCACCTCACGCGCAGCCGCCACCACGCCTTCGGCGATCACATCGCACTTCATAATGCCGCCGAAAATATTGACGAGGATTGCTTTGAGATTCGGGTTCTTCAGCATCAGTTTGAACGCCTCGGTGACCTTCTCCTTGTTCGCGCCACCGCCTACGTCAAGGAAGTTGGCAGGGCTACCACCGTATAACTTGATGATGTCCATCGTCGCCATCGCTAGACCCGCACCATTCACCAAACATCCGATGTTGCCATCGAGTTGGATGTACGCCAGATCGAACTTCGACGCCTCTATCTCCGCAGGATCTTCTTCATCCAAGTCACGCATCGCCACGATCTCGGGACGACGATACAGCGCGTTGGAATCGAAATTGAATTTGGCATCGAGTGCAATGGCGCGATTGTCTGCCGTAATGACCAAGGGATTGATCTCGGCCAGCATCGCATCCTTCTCTACGAAGGCACGATATAGACCCTGTAGTATCTGCACCGCTTCGGCGTTCGCCGCATCGGGTACGCCAATGGCGCGCGCCACGCGCGATGCCTCTGCCGCATCCAAACCGGCTACTGGGTCGATGCGCACTGTATGTATCTTTTCAGGATGATGTTTGGCGACCTCTTCGATCTCCATACCACCTTCACTCGAAGCCAACAGCGCAACGCGCTGAGAGACACGATCCACCACCATGCCCACGTAAAGTTCTTTCGCGATCTGCGCGCCTTCTTCGATGAGCAAGCGGCGCACGACTTGTCCTTCGGGGCCAGTCTGGTGCGTGATGAGATGCATGCCTAAAATCTGGCTCGCATACAGTTTCACTTCATCCAGCGATTTCGCCACCTTCACGCCGCCTCCTTTACCGCGACCACCCGCGTGGATCTGCGCCTTCACCACCCACACCTTGCCACCTAGCTTTTGGGCTGCGGCAACCGCTTCGTCAACACTGAAACACGCCACACCGCGTGGTGTCGGCACGCCGAACTCGCGCAGTATCTCTTTGCCTTGGTACTCGTGGATCTTCATGATTTGCTCCCAGAATAGGAAGTCCGGAATTTACCAGACTGAAAACAAAATTACTTGAACCAAATGCAAAAAGGCCATCGAATCGCTTCGATGGCCTCATAGCTGAACTCAAACTTACAAGTTAGAAGTCCCAGCGCACACCAGCCGAGGTGAAGAATCGTAAGGTCGAAGTGTTGACCTGAGCGCCTGAACTCTTGTTGCTTTCAATACCGCCATCCACATCGAACGTCCACTGATCTTTAAGGCGATATGAGCCGCGCACCATCGGTGAAGTGCGTGTGACCACACCACCGAGCTGGTCGGTCTGACGATAGAGTTGCAACGATGTATCCATCATCCAGCCACTATTGAAGCCAGTATGGTTGTACATGAAGATGGAATGTCCGTTGACCGCACTACTCGTAGAGAAAGTCGTACTAGCTGACCAGATATCGCCTTCCATATACAAGCTGCTACCAATGATCTGGCCAGTGACGCTCTTTTCAGCACCGCGACTCGGCACTGCGGCCAGCGTACCCGCCAACGGCGTACCTACTACACTACTTGCGGGCAACCCTGACGTATTCGACACACGCACATCACCACCGATTTGGAACTTCTGCGCGAAGGGCATGGTGGCACCTACCTGAGCCATATTCGACGTGGCTGTGCGATCCAATGCCAACTGACGCAAGCTGCTTGCCGACATCGTTTGCATCAGATCGCTAACGTTCGAAGTCGTTGCGCCATTCAGTGCGTTGCGAATACTCAATGACGGAGTACGACGATGATCCAACATGAAGTTCAGGTTGATACCAGACAATCCCTGCATCCCCATGACCTGCGCCGCATTCAATGCCTTGAAGTTTGCGTCGTAATCGACCATGGCGAACGCTGTGGTCTTGTCTTGGAAATAACGCCATTCGGTACCGATCGCACGACGGTCCAACACGCTACCGACACTTTGATTGATGCCATAGAAAGAGAAGTCGCCCATGTCGGCACTGGCGCCAAAGAATGTGGGCTTCGTACCTTGTGAATAATCTGCCAATGCACCTGCAACGGCATTCACACGTAGCTGCTGCGCATCACCATACGACCCAGCCACACCATCAAAGCGCCCCATCACACCGCCGCCATAAGCGGACTGCCGCCCCACGCGCAACATGTAATCCTGCTTGCGGCTCTTGAGCTCGCCATACATCGCCGTCAGACGATTCTGGTTTGATTTATTGGACAAGAAATTGAGCGTGTTATTACCACGGAACACCAAACGCCCATCGTAATCGTCACTCACATAACGCCCAACCACATCTTCCGTCGTGATCATCATGTTTTGATCGGTGAGCGAAAGGGATTGTGTCTCTGGTGCATTGTTGAATGTCTGCGTCGAATCGATCTTGCTATATCCGAAGTAATAATGTGAAGAGATGCTACCGAACGTCATGAACGTGGTTTCACGCTTCCGCTCGGTCGCCTCGACGATACCATCCGCCTCCTTCGTTCCAGCCAAAGCCGCCAAGCGCTGCATCACGCGTGGCACTCCTTCACTTTGTGGATATAGATTCAGATACAAGTCGTATTCAGTCTTGGCTTTGTCGAATTGACCTGCACGTTGGCGCGCCACACCCACCCATTCCTGACCGCCTTCCGTGAAGTCATTGGGTGGCAACATCAAGAGCTTGTTGAAGGCTTCTACCGCAGCCTCATTGTTCTTGGCCGCCAAGGCATCGCGGCCTTGTACCATCAGCGCACGAGCTTGCTTGTTGTTCTCAAACAGATTCGCCTCTTCAGGAGTCAACGCCTTACCTGCGGGAATCACCACCTCCGGCGCAATGGTTGGTAGCAGTGGCAATTCGACGGGAGCCGCTTGCTGCCTGTCCGGACGGATAGTGATCAAGAAGCTACGGTTGTCTTTACCCGCCGTCACCGTGAAATCCGCATCGCGCGAAAACTCGATCACTAGTTTTGGTTTGGTCTTTTGATCACGCGTGGTGACGGTGAAGCTAGGGATCAAGCCAGAAGGTGGGGATTTACGAACATCGTTGTCAGCCCACACTTCCTCTACGGGAACACCCTGTCCACGTTCGTAAAAGATCTCGAGCGTATTGCCGCTGTTTTGCGGGAAATGTCGCAGATATTGAACTGGTGAAGTCATACGAATAGTAGCCACAATACCATCTGTCTTGTATTCCAAGCCCACATCATCCAAAGGCAAGGCATTGGCAATGCCACTTCCGATTCCCATCAACACGCATACACCAAGAAGCAATCGATTTAGGATTGAAATCATTCTCTACTCCCAACAACTTTCGTTATATTTATTCGGATATAAAATTCTGCCGCGCAAGTCAGCACTCGCGCGGCAATCTGAACACCTTAATCCCAATTGACGTACGCAGTACCTCGGCTACCCGCAGGTGCATGACACCCAGATTTGGAGCAATCATCGCCCGACCGCATTCCCTCGTGGCCTATAGATTTTTTATCCATACTCCCAAGATAGCTTGCCCCCCCCTTCAAATGGCAAGTCGTACAGACTGTGGACACGTAGGCATGTAGCGTCGCCCCTTTTTTGATTCCAGCGCTCGAATGACACGAGTTGCAAGTGCCCGATGTATATGGGATGTGATTCGCCGGCTTGCCCCCCAAGGCCGGCGTCCAAGATACAGCCGTATAGTGGCATTGATCACACTCTTCGGTAGTTGCTACGTGCCCCGCATTCTTTCCGGTGGCCTGCGTACCATTATGACAACTAGAACACAGTGCGCCCGTATTGTGCTTGAAGCGGTTTGGATACCAACCCGAATAAAGGTGGCAGGAGTCGCACTCAAGCGTTCCCTTCAATGCAGGTGCCGCATGTCCCGTTGGTTTACGATTCGCAGCGTCGGGTACTTCCAATGCACTGGTGTGGCAAGTCGAACAAACACCGACTACACCATTGTGATTCCAACTGTGCGGACTCCAAGCACTAGTTCGATGACAACTATCACAAGATTTATTGCCATTTGCAGTTAAATGCCTACCTGTATTTGGCTTTCCCTGAGCGATCCTCCCGTTATGACATGTCGTGCAGTTACCTTGTATTGCAGTTCCATGGTTAAATCTCGCCCCCAGCCATGTCGCCGTATTGAAGTGACAGCTCTCACACTGTGCATCAGTCACGATGTGTGTGTTCGACTTAGGCGTTGCAATGATGCGCTTACCTGTAGCGTGGCAACCATCACACGCCCTGGGCGTGCCTTTGAATACACCGCCGATATGGCACGTCTCACAAGCAGCAACAGCGTGCCCCCCCGAAAGGATGAAGCCGGTGGTCATGTGATTGAAGTCTCGCCCGCCCGTTTGCACTGCGGCAGATGCTTGCATCGAGAACACCGTTAGCGCTACGGCAAGCAAGCTACCTAATACTCGTCCTAGTCGTTTCATGATCCACCTCCGTTAGTTGTCACTGCACTTCACTTACGTTTGTTAACTTCATCTTTCTTTTTTGGCACTTCTACGCCCATCTTGATTTGCTTCCAGTCGTTACCTTCGTGGCAACGGTCACAACGATCGCCGAAGTTGCCGTTGTGTACGTCATCCCTATCGTGGCAACTGCCGCAGGCTGTCGAAGCAACCACCTTCTTATCCATCGGTTTGATGTGGCAGGCGTAGCACTTGTTCGCGCCTTTTTTGTGCGGGCCATCTAGCTTGAAGTTGGTCTTGTCATGGTTGAAGTCCCACGATTCCCACGCACGCGTAGAGTGGCAGACTTGGCATTCGGTTCCTAGGCGGCGTTTATGAATGTCATCCTTTTCGTGGCATGACCAGCAATCCGACTTGGCATCTTTGAAGGTCGGGGCCAAGTGACACTTCTTGCATGCCACGATGCCGTGCTTACCCAGCAATGGGAAGGTGGACATGCGGTTGTGGTTGAATTTGTCCACATCCTTCCACGAAGTCTCGACGTGGCAGGTCTCGCACTTCTTACCTTCTTGCGTCTTGTGCTTGTCGTCTTTCTCATGGCACGAGAAGCAATCCATCGGCAACTTGTCTTTGACCAGATCTCCCTTGTGGCAGGCAGTACATTTCACTGGCGGAGACTTGTGCTTGCCGAGCAATGGGAATTTGGTCTTCTTGTCGTGATCGAAGACCGATTTCTTCCAATCATTCTCATCGTGACAGGTCTCACACTTCACACCGAATTTTCCCTTATGTGACTTGTCGTCGTCTTTCTTGTGGCAGGAGATACAGGTCATCTCTAGCGTGTCTTTGTACAGGTCGCCCTTATGGCAGGCGGTACATTTCAACGGTGAGGGTGACTTGTGCTTGCCGATTAGGGTGAATTTGGTCTTCTTGTCGTGATCGAAGACGCTCTCTTTCCAATCTTTCTCGTTGTGGCATGTCTCGCACTTAGGTCCGAATTTACCTTTGTGCGCTTTGTCATCATCCTTCTTGTGACAAGAATTACACAGCATCGGCGTGTCTTTGAATTTGTTATTAGGGTGGCATTTCGCACACTTCACTTCATCGTGCTTGCCCAACAACTTGAACTTAGTCTTGTCGTGATCGAAGTTGGAGACCTTCCAATCCTTGGCGGTATGGCAGTTCTCGCACTTGTCCCCCAATTTGCCTTTGTGTGCCTTGTCGTCGTCTTTCTTATGGCAACCCACGCAAGTCTTTGGAACACCTTTGTATTTGTTATCGATGTGACACTTCAAGCATTTCACCTCGATGTGCTTGCCCACCAATTTGAAATCGGTCTTGTCGTGATTAAAGCTAGTCGTCTTCCAATCTTTTTCGGTATGGCACTTGGTGCAGTCTTTACCTAACTTACCTTTGTGCGCTTTCTCGTCATCCTTTTCGTGGCAGGTATGGCAGACAGTTGGCGCTTCACGAAATTTCTTACCGGCCTTATGGCAGCTCTCGCACTTGACCTTCTCGGCCAAGTGGCCGCCCTTCAATTCGTAATCGGTGAGTTTATGGTCGAACTTCTTGTGATCGAAGGCGGCGGCCTTGAAATCGCGGCCTTTATGCTCGGCGTGGCATTCTTTACATTCTTTGCTGGTATCGATACGGCCGTGATGACCTTTCTTATCACTGACGTCTTTACCCACCTCTTTGTGGCAATCCATACACATCTGCGACTGCGCTTTTTTGTCGAACTTCTTATGACACAGCTCACACTTCTCTTCTTCTTTAGCATGTCCGGAGATGACATCACCAGGCATCAAAAGCTTATTCGCCTGCGCTTGTAGCGGCAACGCGAACAAGAAACAGGCTAGGGTCAGAGTGCGTAAGAACATCGACATTTTTCGGATCTCGTCTTAGAAAGCGTGTACGGCGTACACGTGATAGAAAGCGCTGAATACCATCATATAGACCAACGGGATATGAAAGATGTGCCACCAAGAGAACAATCGCTCGTAGGTATGGAATTGCGCAGCATCGCGAACTGCACGCAAATAATTGGTCAGTTTTTCGCGATATTCGCCGCGCATCGACTCCATCCCAGACATCTGCTGGGCACTGAAGTGGTGTTCAACTGCCTGCTTCTGCATCGCTTCGTTCAGTTCCTTTTGCAAGGAGCGCGAGAGTGAAGAGGCTTCCATGCCGACCCTCAAGAAGTTGATGAAGCCATAGCCCTTTTCAGACCCAATCTTTTCGGCGCGATCACGGAAGTCGATGAGCGCCTTTTCCACATCGGGCACAAAGCTGAACATGGATTTCACATCCCCAGTCTGCTCCATCTCGGCATGCAGTTCTTTCACTGTCGCTTGACGACCATATAAACCGTGGTGGATCTTGGTATAGAAGAAGCGTCCAAAAGTACCGCTACCCGACACCAACAACATGCAGTACATGGCCACTGCGGCATTCATCGAACCTTGCGGATGAATAAAGGGAATGTAGACGTGGTAAGTAGAGTGGAACAGGATAAACAACGGGCCCATGATGCCCAACACCATGTGCCATTTGAACCAAGTGGGAAGGAAACCCAAGTTGCTGATGACGCCCCAACGCTTGCGCAACGGATAGAGCAACAGCAACAACATCATGATGCCGCCGGCCAATCCCAAGTTGTAACCAAAATCGAATAGCTCCTCGCCTGGGGTATAAAGCGTCTGTGGATAAACCACAAAATAACCACCAAAGGTGATGATGCCGACAATGCTAATGAAGATGAGCCAGTTGCGGTGTTCGGATTGGTTCTTTGCTTTCATTTTTTGATTTGTTGGATCTAATTTATTTGGTTCGGATTGTAATATATGAGTCGTCGAATTGTGTTCTGTTTGCTCGCAACTTAGAATGCCGCGCACTGCGACAAACCCGTTTTAGGGAAGTTCAAAATATAGCTCTCAGTATTGCAACTTATTTTCGCTAGCGAAGTCTTATCGTTGATTCAATTAGGTTTTATTTCCACCTCTTTTTACTTAGGCTTACCATCATGGACATCGCAATCTACCTTATACCGTTGGTCGTCATCTTATTCATCTACCTGAGCGGTAGGCGAAAACATGAAAAAGATTCGGTCGGCCAAATGAAGGAAGCCATCGCTCAAGGACTCACAGAACCCTCCTCCTTACATCCCGTCATCGACCCGGTTCTTTGTTTGGGTTCAGGCAGTTGCATCAAGGCTTGCCCTGAAGAGGCGCTGGGCATGATCAAAGGTAAGGCAGTCCTCATCAATCCAACACTCTGTATCGGTCATGGCGCCTGTGCCGCTTCCTGTCCACAGGACGCCATCACACTGGTGTTCGGAACGGAAAAACGCGGCATGGACATCCCGCAAGTCGACCCTACGTTCGAGACCAACGTCAAAGGCATCTTCATCGCAGGCGAACTGGGCGGCATGGGATTGATTCGCAAATCGGCGACCCAAGGCGCGCAAGCAGCCGCTTCCATCGCCAAACTAAAAGGCAGCAGCAATGCCTACGATGTGGTCATCGTCGGCACAGGGCCCGCTGGATTGGGTGCAACGCTTGGGGCGATGGAACAAAAGCTGCGTTACGTCACACTCGAGCAGGAAACATCATTAGGCGGAGCGATCTTCCAATACCCGCGCAACAAGATCGCAATGACCGCACCCGTCAAACTCCCCCTCATCGGCGAGATGCATTTCAAAGAAGTCAGCAAAGAGAAGTTGCTCGAATTCTGGGCAGACATCATCAAGAAGACGGGCATGAAGCTCAATTTCGAAGAGCGCATGGAGACCATCACCAAGACGGACAAAGGCTTCATCGTGAAAACCTCTAAAGGTTCATACGAGACACGCACTGTATTGCTTGCCATTGGTCGTCGCGGCACACCACGCAAACTGGGCTGCCCCGGAGAGGAACAACCCAAAGTGGTCTATCGCCTCATCGACCCCGAGCAATATCGCAACATGCATGTGGTGGTGGTTGGCGGCGGCGACAGCGCGGTGGAAGCTGCGATGTCCATCGCAGAAGAACCGGGCACGACGGTCGTTCTATCCGCGCGCGGCGAAGATTTCGGTAAGGCGTTCGGCGGCGCAAAACCCAAGAACCGCGACAAATTGAAGGCGATGGCGGATGCAGGCAAATTGCAGATCATGCTGAAATCTGGCGTCAAGCAGATCAACAAAGACACCATCGTGATGAAGCATGGAGATCAGGAGGTCGAGATCCCCAATCAGGGCGTCATCGTGTGCGCGGGCGGACTCTTACCCACCCCGTTCCTCAAAGAGATCGGCGTGTTGGTCGAAGCGAAGTTCGGAACAGCATAAGGAGTTGGCGGAAAGAAAAAGACCTGCAAGCGATTGCAGGTCTTTTTTTATTGGTGCCGCCTATCGGATTCGAACTGATGACCTACCGCTTACAAGGCGGTTGCTCTACCAACTGAGCTAAGGCGGCGGTGAAACATGAAACTGGTGGGTCGGGCGAGATTCGAACTCGCGACCAACGGATTAAAAGTCCGCTGCTCTACCGACTGAGCTACCGACCCGTCCTAAAAAGGAGCGCGCATTATACGGGTTTGACCTCGACTGTCAAACGAATCACATCGCTTGATAGCGCGTGGAATCGGGCACTCCAGCGGCAGTGAATCCTTCACTGCGTAAACGGCACGAATCGCAACGTCCACAGGCCCTTCCGTCCGCATCGGCTTGATAACAAGACACTGTGATCGTGTAATCCACGCCCAGACGAACGCCCTGCTGAATGATCTGTGCCTTGCTCAAATGCAACAAGGGAGCATGCAAAGTGAGTGGTTTTCCTTCCACGGCGAACTTGGTCGCCAGATTCGCCATGCGCTCGAATGATTCGACGTACTCAGGACGACAGTCGGGATAGCCAGAGTAATCGACAGCATTCACGCCAAAAAAGATGTCTTGCGCTTTCAACACCTCTGCCCAAGCCAGTGCGAGGGACAACATGATGGTGTTGCGCGCAGGCACATAGGTTGATGGGATGCCCGTGCTGGCGCGTTCCGGAACGGCGATCTTGTTGTCCGTCAGAGAAGACCCGCCGAATGCGGTGAGGTCGATATTGATGACACGATGTTCGCGTGCACCAAGAACACTCGCGACACGTTGCGCCGCAGCTAATTCAGCATGATGGCGTTGACCGTAGTCCACGCTCAGTGCGTAGCACTCGAACCCCTGTTCTCGCGCCATCGCAAGTACGGTCGCCGAATCCAAACCACCCGACAGCAGCACCACCGCTCGTTTCATCTTCCCACCTCGTTTCCCCACAATATCTTATGCAGTTGAACCTGCAAACGAACCGGCAAACGGTCTCGCAATATCCATTCAGCCAAGTCTTTCGGAGCGAGTTGCCCCTGCGCGGGCGAGAACAACACATCGCATCGCTGCGACAAGCGATGCTCGTGCATCATTTGTTGCGCCCATTGATAGTCTGCCTCGCTGCACAACACGAACTTGATCTCGTCTTGCGGATTCAGATATTCCAAATTGCTCAGAAGATTCTTTGCCATCTCACCTGATGCCGGCGTCTTGAGATCGACCACCTTGGAGACGCGCTCATCCACACCTGAAACATCCAGCATGCCACCCGTTTCAAGCGACACCTCATATCCGGCATCACACAATTCGCGCATCAACAACAGGCTGTTCTTTTGCGCCAATGGCTCACCTCCTGTCACAGTGATGTATCGAGGCGAGTATTGCGCGATCTGTTGCAATATCGCCTGCAAAGACATCGTCTGCCCACCTGTGAAGGCGTAAGTGGTGTCGCAATAGGTACAACGTAGTGGACACCCCGTCAATCGCACGAAGACCGTGGGCAAGCCGACACGGCTCGTCTCACCTTGCAGTGAAAAGAATATCTCGCTGATGCGCAACGTTTCGTTGGCTAGATTTGACATGGGCTGATGGACTTACTTAAGGGTGGCGAGACGCTTCTTGGCTTTATCCGCCGCATCACTACCAGGGAATTGCGTGACGATTTGTTTCAGTGTCTTCTTGGCCGCCGTCTTGAACTTCAACTCCACCTGACATTCAGCGGTATTCAGCATCGCTTCTGCCACTCGAGGATGGTCTTGGAAGCGCGTGATGAGGTTCTGGTAGCTATCCTGACTGTTGGCGTAATCAGCCGACAAGAAATAGGCATTGCCCATCCAGTAATAGACATTGGCCTCATGCACAGACTGAGGAAATTGGCGCAAGAAATCACGGAACGCGATTGCCGCACTTTGATAGCTCTCTGCCTTATACAAACCATAGGCTGCTTCGAAAGCGCGGTTCTCACCCACGGGGTTGGCGCTCACGTCCTTCGTGGCATCCACCAAGTTCGAAGCTATAGGCTTGGGGGAGACACCCGCCTCACCCGATTCTACTTGGCGCAACCGAGCATCCAAATCGATATAAAAATCTTTTTGTCGTTTCTCGACATCCTGTAGGTTGTGCGCCCACTCTTCATTCTGTCCGCGCACTTTGCGCAGTTCATCTGAATGCACTTCCAGCTGCATCTGCAAGTCCAACATAGAACTGATGGCGTGCTTGTTCGCTTCCTCGGCCGCGCTCAACTGCGCTTCCAACTTGGCGATTCGCGCTTCTAGTAGCTGTATCTGCTTGCGTGCGTCTTCATCAGTAAACAGCCCCGCATGAGCGGGGCTGTTTACCAACAACAAGCTGCACAACAAAAAATAGACAGCTTTATTCACTTTTACTTGGCGATGTCGTAGCTGATCTCAGCGCGACGATTCTGGGACCAAGCTGACTCGTCGTGGCCAGTGGCAACAGGCTTCTCTTCACCATAGCTCACAGTAGCGATCTGACCATCCTTCGCGCCCGCTGCTACCAAAGCCTTCTTGGTGTTCTTGGCACGGCGTTGGCCCAATGCCAAGTTGTATTCGCTGCTGCCGCGCTCATCTGCGTAGCCTGCGACGCGAGCCTTCAACAACGTGACTTTGCCGAGATTCTTGCCATGTGCCATGACGACTTCTTTATCCGCATCATGGAAGACATCGATGTCGGTATCGAAATACACAGTGCGTTTATCGAGCAAAGCGAGTTCAGCCGCTTTCGCATCTGCGTCCGCTTTAGCTTTTGCAGCCGCCGCATCAGCAGCAGCTTGAGCAGCGGCAGTATCTGCGCTCGCAGCAGGAGCAGTCTGAGAAGATGTAGCAGCCGATGTACTTGCAGAAGTATCTGCAGCAGTGCTGGTTTGTGGCGCTGCAGGCGCAGTAGAAATTGTCTCTTTGGGTGCCGGGCTAGAACAAGCGGCCAGCAAAGACACAGTGATCATTCCCAAGATAAGTTTATTCATTTCGTACCCTTTCATTCAATTCATCGCTTTGATAAAAGGCCCCCAGACAGGTTCGCGAATATCCCCACTCTGAGCAACCATTTTTTGCTTCACACGTCCGTCACTTGAAACGGTCGCCAATATACCACGCCCCAAGGACTCTGTAGCGAACAGCACCAGTTTGCCATTGGGGGCGAAACTGGGCTTCTTGTCGAGCGCATTCGAGGTCAGATATTGGACTTGCCTGCTTTCCAAGTCATACACCACGATGGAGAAGTTGCCGCCCGAATACAGGGAATAGACGACGTTCTTTCCATCTGGACTATACCTTGGCGAAAAGCTATTGCCCGACTCGAAGGTCAGGCGGGTGGCACGTCCACCGTCCACCGACATACTATAAATCTGCGGCGAACCGCCTCTATCGGAGGTGAATAGCAGCGACTTACCATCTGGCGAGAAAGTAGGCTCGGTATCGATGGTGTCGCTGAAGGTGATGCGCCTAAGATTCGAGCCATCCACGCCGACCAGATAAAGTTGAGAACTATCATCGCGCGTCAACACCAGAGCAAGCTGGCTACCGTCTGGCGACCATGCTGGCGCGCTGTTACTGCCCGGGAACGCCGCCATCAACACACGCTCGCGTGTACTCAAAGTCTGCACGAAAACCATTGCACGCCCTTGCTCGAAACTCACATAAGCGATGCGCGATCCATCTGGCGACCATGCAGGTGACATGATGGGTTCTTTCGAATTGAGCAATGCTTGCTCACCATAGCCATCGCTATCGGCCACCACTAATCTGTATGTCCCTTGATTGCGATTTACATAAGCGATGCGTGTACTGAACACCCCCGGCGTACCAGTGAGTCGTTCATAGACCATGTCTGAGATGTGATGCGCGATTGCGCGCGATTGCTGTCTCTTGGATGAGACTGTCAGCTTTAACAGTTCGCTACGGCGCACCGTATCGACGAGCTGGAAGGTGACGACGAGCTTGTCGCCTTCTTGTTGTGCGACCGAGCCGATGAGCAATGCCTCAACACCACTCCATTCGGCATACTTGACGGCATTCGCATCGTGCGGCGCTCGCCCAGCAGGATCGACTAGTTTGAACAACCCCGTACGTGCCAGATCGTTCGCTACCACTTCGCTGATGCGCTGAGATTCATCTTCCCCCGTAAAGCGCAGGACAGAAATAGGCGTCTGATGCTCGCCTGCACCAGTGATCTCGATACTCAATTCGGCACGTGCGAATTGAGTGAGACAAAAAATGAAAAAGAAGGCCGTTATCCGAAGCATATTTATTCCTGTGGTTTGATGGTCAGGCGCAATTCCCTGAACATCTTTTGCAAACCCGCGTCAGTGGGCAAAGGCAGCGGTTGCGCCTTATAGATGGCACGCTCTGCCGCATCGTCATACACTCGGCTACCACTGGTCTTCACTAACCTCACATCCATCACCATCCCTCCCGGCAAGAGTGTCACTTTGAACTCTGCCACCGCGCTGGTAGGTACGTCCGGGGGCATCACGATGTTGCGCCGTATCTTGCTACGGATCATATCTTGGTAGCGCCCCACTTCCGCCGACGTTGCCGCTGCAATCTCGGCACGCATCGTCTCCTGCAATGCTTGACGGCGCTTCTCCGCATACTCTTCCAGCAAACGCTGTTCTTCCACTTGCTTGCGCTCTTTCAGTTCTTTCGCAGTCGGCTTGGCGGGTTCGACTTTGCTCACCTTCTTCTCGCGCAACTCGATATCCGCTGACACCGCCTGTGGCGTCTCTACCTTAGCCTCGACTACAGGTGTTGGCTCCACAGCGGGGACAGAAGTTTGTTCCGGCAGCGGCTCTACGACAGGGAGGCTATCCCATAGTTCAACCGAGAACTCCTCTGGGGGTTGCGATTGCCAACGCATACCAACCACCAATAATCCGACGAAAGCCACATGCACCATCAGTGCCAGCAAACCCGCGGGCACTCGATACGGCTCTGGGTAGTTTAGTGCGTGACTCATTTCGCCTTGGTGAGCAGACCGATCTTCCTGATGTTTTGCTGTTGCAGCATATCCATCACCTCGATCACTTCTTCGTAACGCACCTTCTTGTCGGCGGAGATGACGACGGATTGTTCTGGATTGTTGGCGACCTTCTTCTTGATCGTCGCAGCTAACTCCTCACGCGACACCGGCACTTCCACCTCGCCTTTACTGTGGTCTCGCAACGCGAGCGTGGTGTCTTTCTTGATGATGACTTCGAGTGGCGAGACAGGTGGCGCGAGCGACTTGCCCACGCTGGGCAGATCGATCTGCCCCGGATTCATCATCGGCGCAGTCACCATGAAGATGACGAGCAATACCAACATCACGTCGATGTAGGGCACGACGTTGATCTCGTTCATCAAGCGGTTGCGTGTGCGACGATACGATCTCATCTCTTCAAACCGTTAGGGTTGGCGTTGCAACACGTTGGAGAACTCTTCCGAGAAGCTCTCAAAACGAGAAGCCAAACGATCGATGTCACGTGCGTAACGGTTGTACGCCACCACGGCAGGGATCGCCGCGAACAGACCCATCGCCGTTGCCACCAAGGCTTCCGCGATGCCGGGCGCGACTTGCGCCAAGGTCGCCTGCCCCACGCTGGACAACCCACGGAACGCATTCATGATGCCCCACACCGTACCCAGCAGACCAACATAAGGACTGACCGAGCCGACTGTCGCCAAGAATGAAAGGTGCGATTCCAAATGATCCATCTCGCGCTGGAAGCGAGCGCGCATGGCACGGCGCGTGCCGTCCATCACTGCCGCACTATCCACCCCGTGCGTCTTCTTCAACTTCACATACTCTGTGAAACCCGCCGCAAATATTTGTTCCAACGCACCCTGATCATGGCGCAGTTTGCTACTCGCCTGTTGATACAGAGTCACCAGATTCGGATTGTTCCAAAACGCCTCTTCGAAATCACGCGTCTGCCTCACCGCTGCGCGCACCGCGAACATCTTTTGAAAGATGTACCACCACGACATCAGCGACACGAACAACAACAAACCCATCACCATCTGCACCAGCAAGCTGGCATTGGCAATGAGATGGAAGAACGAAAGATCTTGCAGAATGTTCATATGGCTAATCCCACTGTTTTTTCAACACGTCTGGCACGCTCACCGGCTTGAAGGTCTCCACGTTCACGCACACGAGATGAACCTCACCCTCGGTCAGTAACTCCTCACCTCGCATCACCTTCTGATCCAAAGTGATACGACTGCGCCCGATCTCTTTGACTTGTGCCGTCACCGTCAACATATCGTCGAGCAGGGCTGGCTTCAGATACTCCAACTTCATCGAACGCACCACGAACACCACGCCCAATTGCTTCATCAATCCCGCATTGCTGTAGCCGAAGGTGCGCAACCACTCAGTCCGCGCACGCTCCATAAAGTTCACATAGCTGGCGTGATACACCACGCCGCCCGCATCCGTGTCTTGAAAATACACACGTACAGGCCATGCAAAAATTTGGTGATACTTACTCATCCCACAGCCCCTTGTTATTGCATGCGCTGCGCGGTTGGATCAATCCGAAATGTTGATAGGCGTTCGCCGTTGCGATACGTCCGCGTGGTGTGCGTTGCAGATAGCCTTGTTGGATGAGATAGGGTTCCAACACATCTTCGATGGTGTCGCGCTCTTCGCCGATGGCGGCGGCGAGGTTGTCCACACCGACAGGGCCGCCCATGAACTTCTCGATGACGGTCTGCAATAGTTTCCTATCCATCACATCCAGCCCTTGCGAATCCACGTCCAACATGGTCAGCGCGGCGTCAGCCACTTCCCGTGTCGCATTACCATCCGCTTTCACATCGGCAAAATCGCGCACTCGGCGCAACAAACGGTTGGCGATACGTGGTGTGCCGCGCGAACGTTTGGCGATCTCCAATGCGCCATCTTGCGAGATGGGCAGTTCCAATAAGCCAGAAGAACGCGTGACGATGCGCTGAAGCTCTTGCGCGGTGTAGAACTCCAACCTTGCGACGATACCGAAACGGTCGCGCAAAGGATTGGTCAGCATGCCTGCGCGCGTAGTCGCGCCGACCAAGGTGAATGGCGGCAGATCGATCTTCACCGAACGCGCCCCCGGCCCCTCGCCGATCATGATGTCTATCTGGTAATCCTCCAGCGCGGGATACAGGATCTCTTCGACGACGGGTGAGAGACGATGTATCTCATCGATGAATAACACGTCGTTAGGTTCGAGGTTGGTGAGTAGCGCGGCGAGGTCGCCCGCGCGCTCCAGCACTGGACCTGAGGTATGACGGATATTGACCCCCATCTCACGCGCGATGATCTGCGCCAAAGTCGTCTTGCCCAGACCGGGTGGGCCGAACAACAGCACATGATCGAGCGGCTCTTTGCGCTGCTTTGCAGCTTGGATGAATATCTCCAATTGTCCGCGTATCTTCTCTTGCCCCACATACTCATCAAGTTGCTTAGGTCGCAACGCGCGCTCCAGCGCCTCCTCTTGTTGCGAGGCGGGCGCAGCAGAGATGATGCGCGGCTCAGCGGTCAGGTCGTCGTGTTTGATCATGCTTTGGATAATAACTTAAGTGCCTGCCTGATACCGCCCGAGACGTCGGCGTCCTTGGGCAATTGCTTGGCCGCCCAATCAGCTTCTTTCTCGTTGTAGCCCAAAGCCAGTAAGGCATTGACGATATCGTTACTGGATGAAGAAACTGTCGATTCCGGTGCAGTACCTGCAGCACTCACACTGAACTTGCCTTGCAACTCCAGCAACAGACGCTCGGCAGTCTTCTTACCCACCCCGGGGATCTTGGTGAGTCGGTTCGCATCCTTGTTCGCCACTGCCGCCGCCAGATCAGCGATGCTCAAACCAGATAACACTGAGAGCGCCAACCTCGGGCCGACACCACTGATCTTGAGCAACTGGCGGAAAGCGATGCGCTCCTCGTGTGTCAAGAAACCGAACAGCAGATGCGCATCTTCACGCACGATAAGTTGCGTGTGCAGCACCACCTTCTCATTCAGTGCAGGCAGGTTGTAGAAGGTGCTCATCGGCACGTCCACCTCATAGCCGACTCCTTGCACATCCAGCACGATCTGCGGTGGGTTCTTTTCCAGCAATGTGCCACTCAATCTTCCGATCATGTGCTTCCCTTACTTAATATCAATGCAAGCGATAACAGCGCACCATGTAGCATCATCGCAGCGATGGTCTGCTTGATGGCCTCACCTAATAATTGCGGTTGCGCCGCGTGGCGCAATAAGGAGCGTGCCGCCTTCACACTCAATGGCAAAGCAAGCAGAGCCGATAGCGCCAACAACGGCAACCAAGCCAGCACCACACTCAGCAGCAACCATAGATAAGCCAAAGCCACGATCAGCACATATCCCCAGCGTGCATGCTGCACATCCAATCGCGCGACCCAGTGCAACTTGCCCGCCGCCGTATCCGCCGTGCGGTCAGGGAACTGATTGATGTAGAGCAAGTTCATCGTGAGTAATGCGTAAGACAATCCCGCCACGAAAGGGGCGGCATCGTAGCTCCTGCTCTGGACGAAATACGTACCCACCGTGATGGACAATATCCCCGCCGTCACACACAACTCACCCCAGCCACGACTATTCAATTTGAACGGGGTCGCCGAATAGGCCCAACCGATGAACAGTCCCACCAACCCCACATACAGCAACTGCGGTGCAGAACGTGACATCAACCACAAGCCCGCCAGCGCGACTGCCGCCAACAAGGCGAAACCAAAATTGCGCGTCTGCGCCAAGCTCAGCACGCCGTTCTGAATGAAGCGACTGCCGCCGGTGAATGGGAAAATACGTTTCACGTTTTGCGCGTCCGTGCCGTTCAGCGCATCGTAATAATCGTTGAGTACGTTCACGCCGGCATGTGCCAACAAAGCGAACAGCACGGTCACCACTGCCAGCGCCGCATCGAAATCGAGTGCGGCATGCCATGCCACAGCTAGGCCAAGCAATGCCGCCATCAGACTCGCCGTGATGAACGCTGGACGTGTCGCCGCGAAATAACGCGCCAACGGATTTTGAAAAGCGCTGATCGTCGGCTCCATGGGCTGCGTCACACCAGCCTCCCGCCTTTGACGCGAAATCCTTTGGTTGCCAATGCGCCCAATCCCATCCCGCTGTGTGCATGACAGATCGCACCGGCCAAGGCATCTGCCGCATCGGGACTTGGTGTGCCGGATAACTTCAGTAGCCTCACCACCATCGCTTGCACCTGTTCTTTGTTCGCATGTCCGTTACCCACTACTGCCTGCTTCACTTGCAACGCCGTGTATTCGGCCACTGGCAGGTTCGCTTGCACTGCCGCACAGATGGCGGCCCCGCGTGCCTGCCCCAGCAAAAGTGTTGATTGTGGATTCACGTTCACAAAAACCTTTTCGATAGAGATCTGCTGCGGCTGATGCTGCGCGATGACCTCACCTAGCCCACTCAAGATGACCTTCAATCGTTCTGGCAATTCACCATCAGGCGTCTTGATGCAACCGCTGGCGACGTAATGCAGTTGTTGGCCTTCCTTATCTATCACGCCAAAACCCGTCACCCTCAGACCAGGATCGATGCCCAATATCCTTATTGCCACGAGCTGCACTCCAAACTGAAATACAGGTGACGGGTTTCAGTGCAGACTAACTTGCGCATGCAAGTTATGTCGGAACTAAAACCAGTGATGCGCAGACCTGGATCGATGCCGAGGATGCGCATCAGTCTTCGATCGAAGCCGTTGTGTAAACTTCTTGCACGTCATCACACTCTTCCAGCGCGTCCAGCAACTTCTGCATCTTTACCGCATCGTCGCCAGTGAAAGAGACTTCATTCTCAGGACGCATGGTGACTTCGCCCATCTCCGGTTTGAAGCCAGCCGCCTCTAGGCGCTGCTTCACGTTCACGAACTCATACGGCGCGGTGATGACTTCGATGCTGCCGTCGTCGTTATTGATGATGTCTTCCGCCCCTGCATTGATCGCCACTTCCATCAATGCGCTCTCATCGACACCCGGTGCAAAGACCATGTAGCCGCAGTGCTTGAACAGGAAGGCGACCGAACCGTCCGTACCTAAGTTGCCACCGTATTTGGTGAAGGCATGGCGCACATCGGCCACGGTGCGTGTCTTGTTGTCGGTCATGCAATCGACCATTACCGCCGCGCCGTTGATGCCATAACCTTCGTAGCGCAACTCCATGTAGTCGGCGCCATCCAATTCACCCGCGCCGCGCTTGATCGCGCGCTCGACGTTGTCCTTGGGCATGTTCTGGTCGTAGGCTCTTTCCATCGCCAAGCGCAGACGCGGATTGATATCAGGGTCGCTCCCGCCCAACTTCGCCGCCACGGTGATCTCTTTGATCAAGCGTGTGAATATCTTGCCCCGCTTAGCATCCTGCGCACCTTTGCGATGTTGGATGTTCGCCCATTTACTATGTCCAGCCATGTCTCTTCCTTGCAAAAAAATCCGCGCGAATGGTAACACTGCGGACACGTCCGACCCAAATACTCGGTTACTCGTCAACCGGAGTGAACACAGCACGTTTTAAGGCGTAGAATTCTCGCAAAGATTTATTTAACGTAGAAAAGGAGTATCACCATGAAAGTGCAACACGTATTGATGTTGACCGCAGGTCTCTTGCTTTCCAACGTAGCCATGGCCGATGATGGCGCGGCACTGATGAAGAAACACAATTGCGGCACCTGCCACCATGCAGAGAAGAAGACAGTTGGTCCCGGCATCAAGGCGATCGCTGAAAAGTACAAAGGCGACGCGACTGCTGCTGACAAATTGGCTGCCAAAGTACGCAAAGGTGGTTCTGGTGTGTTCGGTTCGATGGCAATGCCAGCGACCCCGGCTAAAGCGAGCGATGAAGACATCAAGGCGATGGTTGCATACATCCTGAAGTGATCGCTTCCAGCATCAAATAAAAAAGGCCTGCGATCGCAGGCCTTTTTGTTTCTACAACTTCCTCTTACTTCTGGTCGGGTTTGCCCATGCCGCGAGGCGCTGGAGCGTTTTCGTGCATCGCCTTCATGCTCTCAACGACCTCTTCCTTGGTCATCTTGCCATCTTTGTTGGCATCGATCTCATCGTAACGCTTGAATAACATCGGCATACCGATCTCCGCCTCAGCTTTGCTCAAGCCGCCATCGTGATTGATGTCTACCTCATCAAAGCGGCGATCGAAGGGGTCTTGTCCCATCTGTCTCATTGGACGATTTGCCCTGCCCTCGCCCATGTCGTGATCCAGCTCATCATCTGTCAGCTTACCGTCCTTGTTGGCATCCATCTCTTTAAAGCGGTCAGCATGAAATGCCTCGAATTCTTTCTTGCTGACTGCGCCGTCTTTGTTCTTATCCATCTCTTGCAGGCAGAGGCCATCATGTGGCCCATGATGCTTGGCGGGACACGCTTGCACCAAGGGGGAGAGGGCGAACAGGCTGCTTGCGACGATCAATGTCGAAATTGCTTTCATGGTGTGACTCCTATCTGGTTGACTGGCCTCTTTTGTGGCGAGGGTGACGCACAGACAGACTATCACGAAGGAAGTTCAGGGCACTTCTATAAATCCAAATCTCGTCGCAATACTGTGTTGCTCACAAATAATTGCTCCTTACATATCAGCCATATGCTGCGTCACAATTTTTTGTTCGCGCCTTGTCTTGCTTAGAACTTTGCATTTATAGAAGCGCCCTTCCGCCGCAGATGCGCAGGTTATAATCCGCCGCAATTTTTCCAGCTCTCCCCCATGAACATCTTTTACGAAGAAGACGGCGGTTTCAAGGTCGGCAATATCCTTGCGGACAACACTACGTCGCTACAGGTCGAGAACACCCACGGCAAACGCAGCAAGATCAAATCCGCCAATGTGATGCTGCGGTTTGCCCAGCCCAGCCTGTCCGAATTCTTAGCACAAGCAGAACAGACTGCCGCCGATATCGATGTGGATTTCCTGTGGGAAGCATCACCTCAGGACGAATTTGAATTCAGCGCGTTGGCGCAAGAGTATTTTGGTCACGCGCCCAACCCCATCGAATCAGCGGGGGCATTGATTCGATTGCATGGTTCGCCCATGCACTTCTACAAAAAGGGCAAAGGACGCTACAAAGCTGCCCCGCCTGATGCCTTGAAGTCTGCGCTCGCCAGCGCCGAGAAGAAACGTCTGCAAGCTGAACAACAGGCGCGTTACATCGAACAACTGAGCGCCTTCCAACTCCCTGCCGAGTTCTCTGACAAACTTTCGATGATCCTGTACAAGCCGGATCGCAATACCATCGAGGTCAAGGCGGTGGAAGCCGCCTGTGCCGCGACCCACCTTTCTTCAGCGCACCTACTCGAAAAATGTGGCGCACTTCCTTCGATCAGCGATTTCCACTTGAACAAGTTCCTGTTCGAGAACTTCCCGCGCGGCGTTGGCTTCCCCGCAGTGACGGTGGAAGAACATCCCGAATTGCCGTTAGCAACAGTCAACGCCTTCAGCATCGACGATGCCAGCACCACCGAGATCGACGATGCCTTCTCCATCGAGAAGCTGGCAGAAGGCAACTGGCGCATCGGCATCCACATCGCCGCCCCCTCGCTAGGCATCCCGCTGAATTCAGACATCGATAAGATCGCCGCACAACGCATGTCCACCGTATACATGCCGGGCGACAAGATCACCATGTTGCCGGACAACGTGGTGCAAGCCTTCACGCTGTGTGCGGACAAGGTCTGCCCTGCGCTCTCCTTGTACGTGGATGTGGATGCGACGACCTTGGCGGTGACGAACAGCGAGAGCCGCGTCGAGCGTCTGCACATCGCAGCCAACTTGCGCCACGACACACTGGAGCCTTTGTTCAACGAAGAGACACTGACGGAAGGAAAACTGGATTACGCCTACGCGCCTGAACTCAAGTTGCTGTTTGATTTCGCCAATGCGCAGGAAGCCGTGCGCGGCAAATCATCGGACAACAGCAACCAGCAGATCGACTACACCTTCCACATCGAGAACGACCACGTCACCATCGGTCATCGCCTGCGTGGTTCACCCATCGATAAGGTCGTATCCGAGTTGATGATCTTAGCCAACAGCATGTGGGGCAAGTTACTGGACGATAACGAAGTACCTGGCATTTACCGCACGCAGAACAATGGCAAAGTGAAAATGAGCACCGTCGCTGCGCCGCATCAGGGCTTGGGCGTGGCACATTACGCATGGTCTAGTTCGCCGTTGCGCCGTTATGTGGACTTGGTGAACCAACGCCAACTCATCAGCGTGTTGCGTGGTGAGCCGCCGGCTTACGCCAAGAACGACACCGCGCTGTTCGCTATCCTGCGCGACTTCGATACTGCTTACACCACCTACAACGAATTCCAGCGTGGCATGGAACGTTACTGGTGCTTGCGCTGGCTACAACAAGAAAAGATCTCGCAGATCGATGCGTTACTTTTGCGTGAGAACCTCGTCAAGATCGGCGACATCCCACTGGTCGGGCGCGTACCGTCCATACCTGAACTACCTGCCAATACCAAGGTGATGCTGGAGATAGTCAACATCGACCTGCTCGATCTGAACTTTGAAGCGCGCTACGTGGCACAAGTGGAAACGCCTGCATGAAAAGGCTGATCGCCAAGACGATATTGGTGAAGGAGCGCTTGTCGTTCGCCATCTCGTTTTCGCTCTTCTTGCACGCCTTCATCATCTTTGGCATCGCCTTCGACATGCCAGATGCAGGCAAGCTTGCCAAATCGCTGGAGCCGCTGGAAGTCACGCTGGTCAACAGCAAATCGAAGAACAAGCCAAGCAACGCAAAGGCTTATGCGCAGAACAACCTGGATGGCGGCGGCAACACGGAAGATGATCGCCACGCAGGCACTCCCTTTCCCATCTTGGGCGATGCCCAGCAATTCACGCCAGAACAAGCCACACAGAAGGTGAAGGCGCTGGAACAAGAGGTGAAACGTCTGCTGACGCGCGCCAAGAGCGACTACAGCGTCGAACAAAAGAAGACCGTGACGCAACAAGTGGACAGCACGATCAATGGACAAGACCTTGTACAACGCTCACTCGAGATCGCACGACTGGAAGCTGAGATCAACAAGAGCATCTCGCTGTACGAGAAGATGCCCAAACGCAAATTCATCGGCGCTCGCACACAGGAATATCGCTACGCACAATACGTGGAAGACTGGCGCGGCAAGGTGGAACGCATCGGCAACCTAAACTACCCAGAAGCCGCGCGTCGTCAAAAGATCTACGGCAAACTCACACTCACCGTGAACATCCGTGCTGACGGAAACGTGGAAAGCGTCGAGATCAACAAATCATCTGGGCAACGCATCCTTGATGCGGCAGCACAACGCATAGTCAAACTCGCCGCGCCTTACGCACCATTCCCGCCGGACATCCGCAAAGAGACCGACATCCTCAGCATTACCCGCACGTGGACCTTCACCACCAACGATCAGCTAGAAGCGGAGTGACCACTTCAATACGTTACCGATAACGAAAGTCCAGCTCCCTTATCTGCACTACCATCGGCGAAACCTTGCATCACGTAACTACGCAGATAGGTGGCTTCGCCCAGCTGCTGACTGACATAGATCGTGGCATCGCTTTGTTCGGCACCTGTGATGGATGCTTTTTGTGCATAACGGTAATCCATGCCTAGACTAGTTTCTTCACTCAGACTGTAGCGAGTGCCAACCGAGCCGAAGAAGACATTGTTCATCGGCGCAGTGCTGGAACTACCGACCACTTCGTAACCAAGCGAGAGGCTGGGTGAGAGATCACCGAAGCGGGTATAGGAATACATCTGCACCGAATAATCATTCAAACCTGAGCCGAACGCTTTGTTCGCCGTGCCGAACTTGATCCGACCTGTCAGATCGATTCCCGTATCGAAGTCATCGTTCACGTAGAGATCATAGGTCGCCGTCGCGACCACATCACCCAACCCAGTCTGGGTCGTACGTGTCTTTGTCGCCGTTGTGGTGGCCATTGAGGTAGTGTGTCTTCCGCCCATTCTGCCGCTGACGGTGACATCCCCCTCGCCGCTAACGATCAAATAAGGCACTGTCAATCGCAATGACCATGCACCCGTCTCATATAGTGCGCTGATTGGAATAGACGTCGTGTTAGTAGTCGAGGTACCACCATATTTACCCGAGCTGTAATCAAAGCCACTACTTAGTGTGAGGTAGGATTCATCGTCTGCGTAGGCGATGGGCGAACTACAAACTGCTGCTGCCATCAATGCGCCAAATATCAATTTTTCGTTTTGTTTCATTCTATTCACCTATCTGTATCAACGGCCATGACCGCCACCGCGATGCACCATGCTACTACCACGTGCACTCATTCGGGCTGAACTATCGTTTCGTTCTGTGCGTGCGCGATAGCCTTGTCCATATCCACCGCTCGGCTTTTCAGTTGCAGCTTGGGTTGTAGATTGCTCCGCATTCGATGCCGTCATTTTGTTTTGTGATGGCAGGTTCGCTTGCTCTATCTGTTGCTGAAGTTGAGTACGGTAAGCCTCGTACTCCTGAGCCGTCATCGATTGATGCTGTACGACTTCTGCCCACGCCGCACCGCCGCCTAGGCATACCCATGTGAGTAAAGTTACAAGCCATGTAGATGATGTTTTCATTTGAGTGACACCAAAATGAGTTGCGAACAACGAACCTCCGTAAACCAGCCATTGTCCGCAACTTTAGCGTGAGTTAGCGCCCTGCACCTTGTCCGCCGCCTGCTCCACCTTTAGAACCCATACCCGAACCATCACGCGCCTTCATACCTTGCCCCTTGTTTGCACCGCCTTTGGATGCACGCATCGCTGCACGTTGCTCGGCGGTCATCTCAGATTGCTTCTGAGCACGATAAGCATCACGTTCTTCTTGTGTCATGTTGGCGGTTGCCGCACGGTGTTCCGCCTGTATCGCGGCACGATCTTGCACTTGAGTGGTGGCAGGTGCATCTGCGGCAAACGCGGAACTTGCTACAGCCAGTCCTAAGGCCAGTACGCTGTTGAATAGAATCGTTGTCGTTTTCATGATGATCTCCTAGGTTGTTTGATTAAAGATCAGGTTGCTTGCCTGATGGATGCATAGTGAGCGTGAGGCGTTACTGGAAGATTTCCGCTTTGCATCAATTTGTAACGATGTGTTACAGAACGGGTTCCAGCTGTGACAGTCGCTTTGACCATCGGGTATAGTGAAGCCATGGATAGCAAACGAATATTGGTGGTGGATGACGATGCTGGGCTGCGTGAGTTGCTGCAGGAATATCTCTCCGCGCAAGGCTTTCAAGTCATCGCCGTAGCAGATGGGAAGGGAATGGACGAGTATCTGGCTGACAAGCAAGCCGACCTCGTCATCCTCGACCTCATGTTGCCGGGGGAAGATGGGCTGTCGTTAGCACGTAGGCTGCGCGCTAAAAGTGACCTGCCGATCATCATGCTCTCTGCACGCGGAGAGGATGTGGATCGCATCATCGGCTTGGAGGTAGGTGCGGACGATTATCTAGCGAAACCTTTTAACCCACGCGAGCTGTTGGCACGTATCCGAGCGCTGTTAAGGCGTAACGAAAAAGTCGCAGACAAAGCCGAGATCAAGAAACCAGAGGAACATCGTTTCGGCCCTTTCCTCTTGAACTTAGAATCACGCGACTTGCATAAGAACGGTGTGAACATTCCACTGACGGCAGGCGAGTTCAATCTGTTGCGTATCTTTGTCGATCATTCGAATCGTGTACTTAGCAGAGATGGCATCATGGATCTGCTCAAAGGATATGAGCGCTCCCCCTTCGATCGCAGCATCGATGTGCGGGTGACTCGCTTGCGCCGCAAGATCGAAGAAGATGCGAGCGCGCCCCTGTATATCCGCACCATCTGGGGTGAAGGCTATCTGTTCGTACCCGGTGATTAACGATGCATCACGCCAAGACACCGCGCTCACTCTTCCGCAGCACCGCCACCACGGTCGCACTCGCACTGTTCCTACTCCAATTCATCGTGATCGCCGCAACGGTGAACTACGTCGTTCTTCCCATGGCAAAACGCTCGGCGGACGACCTATCGGCCTTGCTAGTGCTGTCTGCCCAAACATGGGTGGAGTTACCTCCGGAGACGCGCAAAGATTTCGAGCTTGAACTGATACGCAAACACCAGTTCATGTTGTTCGAAGATTTGCCTCCACTGCCCCCCAGAGATGGATTCTTTCCTTACTTGAGCTTGTTGGATAGCGCGCTGTCCGCGCGGACAGGCGCCACAGTTTCAATCAAAGTGACCGAACTGGAGACCACGTGGTTCTGGGCTGAGATTCCTACCGGCGACAAACTGATTCGCATTGGCTTCCCTAAAGAGCGCCTCGATATCAATCCGCCGATGATGCTGTTGTTGGCGTTGATCGCGATGATCGCGCTGACCTTGCTCACTGCACTTATCTTGGCGCGCCGCATCACAGAGCCCTTGTCGCAACTTTCGCTGGCTGCAAAACGCATCGGCGCAGGCGAGTTGCCCGAATCACTACCCGAGACCGACATCAAAGAACTGTCTGGCCTGGCACTCAGTTTCAATCAGATGGCCTTCCAAGTGCGCGAGCTGCTGGCCAGTCGCACCGTCATGCTGGCCGGTATCTCACACGACCTGCGCACCCCACTCGCGCGGATGCGATTGGCCATCGAGATGTTGCCAGATGAGACCGATCCAAAACAGATCGCCCGATTGCAACAGGACATCGACTATATGAACCGCCTCATCGGCGAGTTCCTTGCCTTGAGTCGCGACATGCAGAAGGAAACGCCGGAGCAGATCGACATCACAGGCTTGCTACAGGAGTTGGCGGACGATTTGAAAGATCATGGGGCAAAAGTGGAGTGGCAACCGCAAGGTCATGTCTTGCGTTCGGCGGGGCCGATATCGCTACGGCGCATCTTGAGCAATCTGCTGGGCAATGCGCAGCGCTATGGCACGGGCGAACCTATTACCATCAGTCTAGAAACGAATGAAACGGCCACCGTCATTCGTGTGCTCGATAAAGGTCCCGGCATACCGCAATCAGAATTAGAAAACGTGTTCCGCCCATTCTATCGTTTGGAATCCTCACGCAACCATGCCACTGGTGGCTCCGGTCTTGGCTTGGCTATCGCGCGCCAACTATCGGATGCGAACGGGTGGAACATCGAATTGCTGCCACGTTCGGGCGGTGGCACGGAGGCACGCTTGACCCTCCCCCACCATTCACAATGAGATACGGCAGTGGCTCAATCCTTGGTTTGAACACCTAGATTCCGTTATCATCCGCGCCATGTTGCGCTCCACCTTTCATTTAGCCCTGCTCGTTTTCACCCTGCTGTTCGCGCAGCAAGGGGCGATGTCGCACGGCATCTCGCACACGCTGACGGAGCAATCGCAAGACCAATCATTACCGCACGATACCCAGTGCGAACTGTGTGCTGCTTACGCACACATCGGTAGCGCAGTCGGCAGTAGCGACTTTCATTTCGATCTCGATGTTGTTGCCAACGCGGGCTATACCGCACACACACCAACATCCCACTCCCAACCCTTCTCAGCATTCGCGGCACGCGCCCCACCCTACTCCGTTTAAGACTTCGATTCGCACGGCTCGTGCTGCGCATCTACCTCTTTCATCTGGAGTAAGAAATGATCAAACGTATCTCTATCCGTACGACGCTTGCCGTCCTGTTGTCGCATTGCCTTGTCGCATCCGCAGCTGAAACAAGCAATCTCGACAACACATTCAACCCCGCTTTCTCGCTCATCCTCTCTGGCACTTATGCCGCGTTGCCGCATGCACCCGCAGGCGCTGCGACAGGTTTTGCCATGAATCCCAATCTGCGCAACGAGCAAGGTTTCAATATCGGCGAATCGGAGATGGGCATCTCCGCCAATATCGACCCGCAGTTCCGTGGCGTGGCCACACTGGCACTCGACCCCGTAGGTGGTGTGAGTGTGGAAAACGCTTTCGTGCAAACGACCGCTCTGGGCGATGGCATGAATCTCAAGTTCGGTCGCTTCTTCTCCGGCTTGGGTTATCTCAACGACGTGCATGCACACGCTTGGGATTTCGTCGATCAACCGCTGGTGTATGCGACTTTCTGGGGCAACCAACTGGGCGAAGACGGCGTGCAATTCAAATGGCTCGCGCCGGCCGATACCTTCATCGAGCTTGGTGGCGAAATGGGCAAGGGTCGTGGATTCCCCGGCACCGATACACCACGCAATGGTGTGGGTGGCAGGACGCTGTTCGTACATGCGGGTGACGACATCAGCATCGAACACAGCTGGCGCGCGGGTGCGTCTATGCATCTGACGACACGTGTCAATGCGATTAGTGAAGAAGTACCCGACTTGAACGGCACCTTGGTCAACAATTCCTTCAGTGGCGACAGTCAAACTTACGGCATGGACTTCGTATGGAAATATTCGCCCAATGGCAATGTACGCGACAGCTACTTGAAAGTACAAAGCGAATTTTTCTTGCGCAAGGAAGAGGGAGACCTGACTTACGACACCGCCACCACGGGGGCGAATATCACCGACACTTTCTCGGTCACTCAAAGCGGCTTCTATATCCAGAGCGTTTATCAATTCATCCCGCGCTGGAGGGTAGGTGCACGTTATGACCGCCTGTCCCCTGGTATAGCAAAAATTGGCTCAAAGCCAGGCTTCAATCCCATCAGTGACTATGCTTTCAATCCGACGCGCACTTCCTTGATGCTGGACTACAGCCCGAGTGAGTTCTCGCGTTTGCGGATGCAACTGGCACGCGACGATTCCATCGCGACGATTCGCGACTATCAATTCCTATTACAGTACGTGATGAGCTTAGGCGCGCATGGCGCTCATTCCTACTAGGAGACGAAGATGAATAGATTCATTTATGTATTCTTGCTGTCACTGCTTTCCTGCCAAGCCCATGCCGCTCTCAACGTGTTCGCCTGCGAACCCGAATGGGCAGCACTCACACAAGAGCTCGCGGGCGACAAAGTCAGCATCTACACCGCGACAGGTCCGCTGCAAGATCCGCACCGCATCGAAGCGCGCCCAAGCCTCATCGCCAAAGCACGCCGCGCGAACTTAGTGGTGTGTACAGGTGCGGAGTTGGAGATGGCGTGGTTACCGCTTGTATTGCGCGAATCCGGCAATGCCACGACACAAGTTGGTAGCAGTGGATATTTCGAGGCAGCAAGCTTCGTCAAGATGTTAGAAGTGCCGACACGGTTGGATCGTGGTGAGGGCGATGTGCATGCGCGAGGCAATCCGCACATCCAGACCGACCCGCGCAATTTCTTGCCTATCGCGGCTGCACTGAGCAAACGCCTGATACAACTTGATGCGGCGAATGCGAACACGTATCAGCAACGCCTCACCGCCTTCGATACGAAATGGCGCGCGGCCATCGCAAAGTGGGAACAGCAAGCTGCGCCACTCAAAGGCACGCCGATACTCGCCCAACACAAAGGCTTTCCTTATCTGACTGAGTGGCTGAAACTGAAAGAGGTCGCAATACTGGAGCCCAAGCCGGGCATGGAGCCGAGTGCGGCACACCTTTCGCAGATAGTGAACACGCTGCAAAAACAACCCGCCAAGATGGTGTTGCGTGCCGCTTATCAAGATGTACGTCCTTCCAAATGGATTGCGGAACGTGCGCATCTCAATGTGGTCGAGCTACCCTACACAGTGGGTGGCAGTGAGGGTGCGAATGACCTGTACGGCTTGTTCGATGACACCATCGCACGGCTGTTGAAAGGACTGCAATGAATAGCTTAGAACTTGACATCCTTCTCCCCGCCTTCATCGCGGGGCTGCTCATCCTCGCCACGCACATCCCATTCGGCATGCGCGTGTTGCAACGCGGCGTCATCTTCGCCGACCTTGCGGTGGCACAGATCGCGGGGCTGGGTGTCATCATCGCAGCCATACTTGAACTCGATCACTCGCCTGTCTTGGTGCAACTCATCGCCGCCAGTAGTGCACTGTGCGGTGCTAGCTTGTTGGCGTGGATAGAGCGCAGTGCACCCGAAGTGAAGGAAGCCTACATCGGCCTCACCTTCGTGTTGGCAGCCAGCCTAGGCATCCTGCTGATGAGTCACGACGTGCATGCAGGCGAACACCTGAAAGACCTGTTGGTCGGGCAGATTCTTTGGGTGAACGATGCGCAACTCATCGGTACTACCATCCTCAGCGCCGCTTTGCTCATCGCGTGGCGCTCACTGCGCAACAGCCAAAGTCATTTCGCTTTCTACGGTCTGTTCGCCCTCGCTGTCACCGCCTCGGTACAACTGGTTGGTATCTACTTGGTGTTCGCCAGCCTCATCGTGCCAGCACTGGCCACCTACAGATTGCAAACTCAACGCATGACATACGCCGCCACTATCGGCATCGCAGGCTATGGGCTCGGCCTGTTGCTCTCGGTATGGTTCGACCTACCTGCGGGTGTCACCATCGTATGCACGATGGCCGTCATCGGATTGGCGATGGCAGTACTAATTAACTATCAATCCCGACCGTAGAGGGCGTTTTGTAGGCGTGCGGTGAGGCACGAACCCCAGCTGATTCTCTCGAAATGCCGGGGTTCGCAAGCTCACCGCCAGCCTACGAAACTAGCTAACCCGCTATAATCCGCGCACTTTCAGTTACCGCCTTTTTCTGGCTCATTCATAAATGACAGACAAGTACGCCGTCATCGGCAACCCCATCTCGCACAGCAAGTCGCCGTTCATCCATGCGATGTTCGCGCAACAGACTAATCAAGACATCAGCTATGAAGCCATCGAAGCACCGCTCGATGGTTTTGCAGACACCATCGCACGCTTGCGTGCCGAAGGCTACAAAGGTTGCAACGTCACGGTGCCGTTCAAGTTCGAGGCCTTCAAGTTGGCGACACAACGTAGCGGACGTGCCCACGATGCCAATGCGGTGAACACGCTCATTTTCGAGGGGGATGAGATTTTAGGCGACAACACGGATGGTGCCGGCTTGCTGAAGGATATCGAGAAGAACCTGCAATTCAAACTCTACTTCAAAGATGCCCTCATCCTCGGTGCTGGCGGTGCCGCAGCAGGCGTATTGTCACCATTGTTCAACGCGGGCGTCGGCATCATCGTCGCCAACCGCACATTGGAAAAAGCACAAGCGCTGGTCGCTCCGCTTGCGGAAGTCGGTACGGTATTCGCCAAACGTTACGAAGACTTGGCAGGTCGCAGCTTCGACATCGTCATCAACGCCACGTCCACTGGCTTATCAGACGAGTTGCCGCCATTGCCGGACGGCCTATTCAAGCGGGATGCGCTCGCCTACGACATGATGTACGGCAAAGAGACTCCCTTCCTAAAATTCGCCCGCGCACAAGGTGCGACCGTCATCTCAGATGGCCTGGGGATGTTGGTGGAACAAGCGGCGACTTCGTTCGCCCTGTGGCGCAAGGTGCGCCCCGACACCCAGCCTGTCCTTGCAGCGATGCGTAAATCATGAAGATGCCGCGCAGCCTGTTCTGGCGCATCGTGTTCTGGCTGTTCACGCTGCTGGTTCTGTATCAATTGTGGCTGTTCGCGCACATCGTATGGTGGATCAAGTTCGATCCTGCGAGCAGTTCCTTCATGGAAGATCGCCTTGAGGTGATGCAGGACAAGAATCCCAATGCCGAGTTGAAACACAAATGGGTGGACTACAACAAGATATCCAAAAACCTTAAGCGTGCGCTCATCGTATCTGAGGATGCGAAGTTCATCGACCACGAAGGCTTCGACTGGGAAGGCATCCAAAAGGCCTATGAGAAGAACATGAAGAAGGGCAAGATCGTCGCGGGCGGTTCCACCATCAGCCAACAACTTGCCAAAAATCTTTTTCTCTCCACCAAGCGCACGCCGTGGCGCAAGGGCGAAGAAGTCATCATCACGTTGATGCTGGAAGCCGTGATGGATAAGCAGCGTATCTTCGAGATCTATTTGAACGTCATCGAATGGGGCAACGGCGTGTTCGGTGCGGAAGCGGCGGCACGCCACTATTTTGGGGTGAGCGCAGCACAACTCTCGCCAGAACAAGCAGCACGACTGGCCGCCATGGTGCCCAACCCGCGCTTCTACGACCGCAACCGCCAAGCACCCGGCATGCTGAGAAAGACATTCCTCATCCTAGAGCGCATGCCAGACGCCGAGATTCCCTGACACAGCCCTTCGCTTTTCCTTAAAATAGCGCGCAATTCACAGAGGCACGTATGAGCGATTCCGCGCAAGAACACCACTACACAGAGAATGTGCAAGATCATCTCCAACAGGTTCAGCACCTATTGGAGAAGCACGCATTGGTAGAAACGGTGGCGCACAACCAAGCGTTACCGCGCGACGAACGCCACGAGTTGCTCGACAAGATGTTGCACAAGCGCCATCTCTCGGAGTTGCGCGAAAAACTAGGCGAACTTCATTCGGCTGATATTGCATACATATTAGAAGCACTCCCTATCGAGCAGCGTCTGCTGGTGTGGGAATTGGTGAAAGCGGATCGGGATGGCGAGATCCTGATCGAGGTCTCGGATGCAGTACGCGAATCGCTGATCGCTACCATGAGTCGCGAAGAGTTGCGCGAAGCGGCGGAGCAACTCGATACCGACGAGATCGCCGACCTCGCGCCGGACTTGCCACAGAACGTCATGCGCGACGTGTTCAAGTCTCTCTCCATCGAAGAGCGAGAGCAGTTGCGCGCAGCGATGTCCTACTCGGAGGATTCCGTTGGTGCGCTGATGGACTTCAGCATGGTGCATGTGCGCGAAGATGTGACACTCGAAGTCGTTTCGCGTTACCTGCGACGTTTCGACGAACTACCCGACCACACCGACCAAGTTTTTGTCGTGGACCGCGATGATAAATTCAAAGGCGTGCTGCCGATCAATCTGATCGTCGTGAACGAACCCGAAATGATCGTCGGCGAACTCATGCTGACCGAGACCATTCAGCTTCATCCTGAAGAAAAAGCGGATCAAGCTGCCCAAGCGTTCGAGCGTTACGACCTGGTTTCAGCACCTGTCGTCGATGAGGATGGGAAATTGGTCGGACGCGTCACCGTCAACGTCGTGCTGGACTTCATCCGTTCAGAATCCGAAACCGACATCTTGAATCAAGCCGGTCTGCGCGAAGAGGAGGACATCTTCGCGTCAGTTTGGAAATCGGCACAGAACCGCTGGGCTTGGCTCGCATTGAATCTGTGTACCGCCTTCTTCGCCTCCCGCGTCATCGGTGAATTCGAAAATACTATCGTGCAATTCGTGGCGCTCGCCACCTTGATGCCCATCGTCGCAGGCATCGCCGGCAACTCGGCGAATCAAACGACCACCATCATCATCCGCTCACTGGCATTAGGTCAGATCACCCAAAACAACGCACGTAGATTGATGATGAAAGAGTTAGCCATCAGCGGATTGAACGGATTGGTTTGGGGAGGGATCGCGGGGTTGTTCGCTTACTTCTTGTATCACAGCGTGCCGCTTGGATTGGTGATGACGAGCGCGATGACGCTCAATCTGACGCTCGGCGCACTTGTTGGGATCGGCATACCACTTCTGATGCAACGACTTGGACGCGATCCTGCCATCGGGGCCAGTGTGATGTTGACCGCCATCACGGACAGCGGCGGATTCTTCATCTTCTTGGGATTGGCGACGATATTCCTGATCAAGTGATTGCGGGCACGGAAGCTCGTGCGACTACCTAGTAGCCGAAAAAATCAAGAAAAATAGCGACGGAAAAACCTCCTCAACCACAGAGGATAGGAGATTCATTGAGGATTCTTGGGGCTCACTCGCATTTCACTGACGACTATTCAACGAAAATCGCGGTGAAGCAGGACTCTCTCTAAACGAGAGATCGCAGAAAGGGCGAAACGCTACTACCCGGCGCCCGCCCCAATCTACGAAGCTTAGGCGCCGAGGATGCCTTTACCTGCTGCTTTTTTAGCGGCCGGCTTTTTAGCTGCTGCTTTTTTCGCTGCTGGCTTCTTAGCGGCTACTTTTTTAGCGGCTGGCTTCTTAGCTACAGCTTTTTTCGCTGCTGGTTTCTTAGCAGCTACTTTTTTAGCGGCTGGCTTCTTAGCTGCTGCTTTTTTCACTGCTGGTTTCTTAGCAGCTACTTTTTTAGCGGCTGGCTTCTTAGCTGCTGCTTTTTTCACTGCTGGTTTCTTAGCAGCTACTTTTTTGGCGGCTGGCTTCTT
>Ga0172379_10001763_pt1 | contig 41491 bp, 27 predicted proteins | sample GrowelOW334metaG_FD_119756 | JGI IMG/M metagenome (GOLD analysis project Ga0172379, IMG submission 119756) | Groundwater microbial communities from an aquifer near a municipal landfill in Southern Ontario, Canada - Groundwater well OW334 metaG | ecosystem: Environmental > Aquatic > Deep... | reverse complement strand
TCGTTGGATTTGCGGCAATATTTTCCGTACTTCAAAGTGAGATCAAATTTCGGAGCAGTCAACTAGAGCGTATCTCAAAAATGGTTTGTCATTGCGAGGAGTCCTGTTTTATAGGACGACGAAGCAATCTTTCCTTAGTTTCCAGATTGCTTCGCCAAAAAAACGGCTCGCAATGACAACGATATTTTTGTTTTTTGATATGGGCTCTAATATCTTTCCATCTACTTACCGCCCTGTGAATTTTTATGAATACCATCCAGTACGCCCTTGCAAATCCTTTATCTGTCATTCTTGATAAACCTCGCGAAGCATTCACCCGCGAAGATCTGTTGCGTGTGATTGAAGAACAGCACATTGAGCGGATCACATTCCATTACACGGCGCTGGATGGAAAATTGAAAGAGTTGAAAATACCAATTGCCAACCGGCAGCAGGCGGAACGGATACTGGCGGACGGCGAGCGGGTGGATGGATCGTCGTTGTTCAAAGGAATGGTCGATACCGCGCTTTCCGATCTGTATGTTGTGCCGGTGTATAAGACTGCGTTCAAGAACCCTTTTGTTGAGCGAAGCCTGGACTTCGTGTGCAGATACATGACTCGGGATGGATCGCTTGCCCCATTCGCGCCGGATACGATACTTCATCGTGCATCGGATCTGTTCAAGAAACATTCCGGAATGGAACTTCACGCGCTCGGCGAATTGGAATTTTTCCTGTTGAGCGATCCGCTGAACCGTTCTTTTGGTGCTGCAAAACAACGAGGATATCATGCCTCGGCTCCGTTCATTAAAACGGGAACGGTACTTGATGAAATGGTCCGGTATATTACACAGATCACCGGTGCCGTCAAATATGCGCATAGCGAAGTCGGATTTATCGAGAAAGTCCGCAGCGATGTGGACGAGATTGCGAACAAGCAGGGAGAGCAGCTGGAGATCGAATTCCTTCCCACGCCGGTGGAAGATGCGGCAGATCATTTGGTGGTTGCGCGATGGCTCATTCGCAACACGGCGTACAAGCACGGATGTGTTGCCACGTTCACGCCAAAACTGGAAGAGGGAATTGCCGGAAACGGATTCCATGTTCATATGGAAGTTCGATCCAAAGGAAAGAATATCATGAACGCTTCTTCGGGAGTGTTGTCTCTCGAAGCGAAACGGGTGATCGGCGGACTGTGCACCTACGCTGATTCCCTGACAGCATTTGGTAATACAACATCCTCTGCATATCTTCGACTCGTACCGAATCAGGAGGCGCCGACGCGAGTTTGTTGGAGCGACATGAATCGCAGTGCGATGATTCGCGTCCCGCTCGGCTGGTCTGCCACGGAAAATCTGGCAAAGAAAGTCAATCCGCAGCAGCTATCCGCATATGCCGCTTCAGACGGACGACAAACAGTTGAGTTGCGGAGTCCGGACGGGAGCGCCATGGTACATCTTCTGCTTGCCGGCATTACGATGGCTGCGGAGTGGGGACTCGGACATGAAGAGGCACAACAGATAGCAGACCGCTATTATGTCGCGGGAAATATCTTTCAGGATAAAGAGCTTTGGAATCGCCTGCCGGCGCTTCCGAAAAGCTGTGTTGAATCGGCACGCATCCTGCTGGAAAAAAGAGAATTGTATGAACGCGACGGAATCTTTCCGAAGAGCATCATCGAATATGCCGCTCGCACATTGGACGTGGAAAACGACGAGTTCATGAACAATCGTTTGATCGATCTGCCCGCCGACGATCGATTAATGGAAACACGGAAGATTATGCATAAGGATATCCATCGAAATTGAATGTGTCGGTAGGAGATCGTAAAACAAAAATAGAAACCGAAAACACCATTCAGCGGTTTATACTTCAGAGTGAATTTATCCTCCAGCCGTCCATTCGTCCTCAGCACGGAAACCCGACTACTGACTCCGGTAATAGAACGATATTGCAATATCACGTAATTACGTGATTGTTTTTCTTGAAATTCCTTGTAAAACTAGTGCTGTTTCCAAAAAATTTGTATTCAACCAAGTCTTGCTGGTTCCGTTTTCAAGAATCCCGCAGAAAGGAGTCCTAAAGGCGGGACATGTCAAGATACTTTGCGGTTTGTCCGACACGATGTGTCCCTTCGGAAAGGACTCCTTCGGAGCCGCTAGTTTATTCATTTTTTAAATTCACTGAACAGAGGATGATTCCTTTATATCTATCACGATACCATATCAAATCCACTTATACTGTATGATTACTTTTCGATGCTTCACTGCGCTATTTTTCACAACCATCCTTTTTTTCCAATCCGTTTTCGCACAAGAAGTGCCTCCCCGGCCGATCGAGTGGGGTGAAATATCCAAAGCCGATCTGGAAATGAAATCGTTCCCAGAGGATACGAATGCATCCGCAGTAATTTTGTGTGATTATGGCGAGTCGACAGTTGACAATAATATCAATCTGAAGTTTTACCGGCATGTTCGGATCAAGATTCTCAATCAAAAAGGATTTGATTGGGGGACGCATTCATTCGTAATCAATGAAGACAGGGAACGAGGGGAATATTTCGATGAGATCGAAGGGGTCACGTATGTTCTGAAGGAAGACGGCGAGGTTGAAGAGATTGAATTTGATGATGACGATGTGTTTAAAGAAGAACTCGGCAATGAATATGTCCGCTACAAATTCACTATGCCCGGACTAAAACCCGGATGCGTCATTGAGTTTCAATATACAATCACGTCTCAAAGTCTATGGAGAGTCAGAGATTGGTCGTTTCAACATTCAGAACCGGTATTGTGGAGCGAATACAGACTCCTGCATCCTGTCGCACTGGGTTATACTTCGGTGTGGTCAGGGTATGAGAGATTTGCCGTATCAGAATCTGAGCAGGTGAAGATTTTGATGATTAATCCTCCAATGTTATACGGCAGCAATCCGATTCTGCACAATTTCCAGCGCTGGGCATTGAAAAATGCTCCGGCACTTCGGGACGAGCCGTTCATTACGACAATCGATGACTATAATACCAAAGTCGATATTCAATTTTCAGGATATGCAGATGATATCGGCATCAAGCGGGTTTTGGATACATGGGAGACTACCGTGCAGGAATTATGGGATTCCGGGGAAATTGGGGGCAGAATAGAGGTTACCAGTAAGATCAAAGAGACAGTGACGAAAATTACAGCGGGGCTGCAATCAGCGGAAGAAAAAGCTCGGGCGATCTACACGTGGGTGTCGTCGTCCATCGTGTGGACAGGAAAAAATGCGATTGATGCAGATCAGGAAGTTGACGATGTGCTGGAATCAAAAAAAGGGGACAATGCAGAAATAACCTATACGCTGATTTCCATGCTGGCTGCTGCAAACATACCAGCGCAGCCGGTGATTCTCAGCACGCGAGACCATGGCAAGCTGCAGGAGCTGTATCCGATCCTCAATCAGTTCAATTATGTCCTTGCAAAAGTAACTATTGGCTCAAAGAGTATGTTCATTGATGCGACCAATCCATTGCGGGCAATGCACCAGCTTCCAAGCAAAGTCTTAAACGTGCGCGGCGTTGTCCTGCAGCCGAAAAAAGTAGAATGGGTGACAATCGGTTCGCCGGCAAAAAGCAGTACAACAGCGCTTGCCACTGTGCGGTTGGGAGAAGATGGCTCGCTCTCTGGCACGATCGAAGGCATATTCAAGGAATATACGAATGCAGGAATCAGGTCGTCGCTAAAAGAATCGAATTTGACCGAGGTTGCGAAGAAATATTTTGAAACAGATGCATCGGGATTACAGGTCGATTCTGCATTTGCATCGGTTTCCGATACCGTAAGCATTCCGGTAAAAATGACGGCGCATGTTTCCGCCGCAGAATTTGCACAATCCGGCGGAGAGATGATCTACCTGAATCCGCATATCGTAAGCCGGTGGAAGGACAATCCTTTTAAGTCGAATATCAGAAAATTTCCTGTGGACTATAATTATCCCCGCGAGTATTCATCGATCATTTCCATAGCTCTCCCTGATTCGTTCGAGGTAAAAGAGGGATTGAAGGATAAGACCATTACGCTTGCCGACGGTAGCGTGAAATACCGAAGATTTTCTGCGTTGCATGGAGAACGGATCCAGTTGACGACAAAATTTGAGATTCTCTCCCAGGTCGTAGGCGCAGATTACTATCAACAGCTGAGGGAACTGTATGCTTCCATGATCGGAGCAGAATCCGAGCAGATTGTGCTGCAGAGAAAAGTTCCTGCCGCTCCTGCGCCGGCTGCGACGGAACCTCCAAAAGAAGAATCGAAAAAGCCGGCTTCCAAAAAAACGAAAAAATCGTAATGCTATGAAGAAAATAATTTTGCAGATATTCACGCTGGCATTGATCGTTTCTGCTGTTTTGTTGGGAGGGAGGAAATATCCTGTTTCCGCGATTCCGTCCGATCTGCTGCCGGCGGATAAAGTCGTCCGCGAAATCTCCACGACGTTCGAGATCACCGGTCTCTCCACAGCTGTGCTGCAGGAAAAGTATGTGACAACGATCTTTTCCAAGAAAGAAGAAGATGAAGGGGTGCTCGTTCTGTGGTATGATGAGTATTTTTCCATCGACGATCTTGAGGGGACCATCTATGATGCCGAAGGGAATGAAGTAAAAACGCTGGAAGACTCGGATGTCCAGGATGTTCCGGTATTCAGCAGTTCCACTCTGCACAGCGATAACCGGAAAAAAATTGCGTCATTGTTTCACAATGTCTATCCGTACACCATTGAATTTATCTATGAGATAGAACTTTCCGGATCGCTGAACTGGCCGGAATGGCATGCGCAGCGATCGATCGATCCTGTCGAACGGACTTCCTTTACGGTGATTTGTTCGAACACGTACCCGCTTCGCTATTGGTGCAACACACCGGATGTTGTTCCGGAGATCACTGATGACGGAGGCGATAAAGTGTACCGCTGGTCTGCCGCTCATCTTCAATCGATCGATAAGAACAGGGTCGGGGAAGATCTCTCCGATGCGACGACCATAGTGAAAATTGCACCGACAGATTTTCAAATGGACCGGTACAAAGGATCAATGAAAAGCTGGAAAGATTTTGGTTCGTGGATATATACTCTCTACAAAACAAAAGAGTCGCTTCCTCCGGCGGCTGCCGGAGAAATTTCTTCTGTTGTTCATACAGCACTGACGCAAAAAGAGAAAGTAAAGAAATTGTACGAATACATGCAGTCTAAAACGCGCTATGTCAGTGTTCAACTCGGTATCGGGGGATGGCAGCCGTATGATGCTGCAACGGTCCACACCAAAGGGTACGGAGACTGCAAGGCGCTGGTGAATTATATGAAGGCGCTGCTGAAACAAGCGGATATTCCGTCATATCCTGTTATTATTAAAGCAGGTGCGAACGCACAGCCGATCATCTCAGAATTCTCAAGTAATCAGTTCAATCATGTCATCCTTTGTGTCCCTCAAGAAACCGACTCCATCTGGCTGGAATGCACCAGCCAATCGCTCCCGTTTGGCCGCTTATCCGATTTTACTGAGAACCGAGAAGCGCTTCTGCTCACCCCGGAGGGCGGAAGAATTGTTCGTACGCCGGCAACGGAGTATGCCGACAACCGGCTGCACAGAGTCGCAACAGTCACCATCACCGAAAACGGCACCGCGAATGCCGTTGTGACCACAACGGCATTCGGCAACCAGCAGGCGGATATTCAAGGGTCGTTGATTGATGCATCGCCGGAGGACAAAGAACGCTGGATGCTGGGAAGAATGAAAATGCCCGACGTTGCACTGTCGTCGTTCACTATCGAAGGATTGGAAAACCATGCACCGGTCATCACTCTCAATGTGACGGCAAAACTTCCCCGGTACGCATCGGCGAATAAAAGCAGAATCTTTTTTCATCCGAATCTGTTGGCAAAAACTTCCTATGTGCCACCGAAGGTGGAAAAACGGTTGTCACCGGTGAAGTTCGAATATGCCTATGTCGATTTCGATTCCATCTATTTCCGGATTCCGAAAGGCTTTTCATCCGAAACACTTCCGAAAGAGACAATGCTGAATGCATCCTTTGGCAGATATCATACATCCGTTGTTTCGGAAAATGATACGGCAATTGTCTATACACGAACGCTGGAAATACGACAACCGTCAATACCGGCCGATCGCTATTCTGAATACCGGGATTTCTGCAGCGAGATCACAAAATCAGATCGTGCACAGGTTGTGTTGAGGAAAAAAGAATAGCAGCCTGCTTCCTCTTCGAGAATCGGTTTCGGTTCATCTTTATTCAACACTCCCCGCCAGAAAATCTCTGTCGGGCAGGTCAGCTGACCGGTAGACACATTTTTCATCTCGTTCCCAAACTCACAACCTGTGTGAAAACCATCGTTCCAAGCTTTTCCCGCTTTTTCGGATTCCGTTGAGCGCGGGATTTGCCGCTTTTTGGTATTCCGCTGAAGCGGCATTCATAATGCGGAACATAATGCAGAATTTCGGAATCTGATTTGCTCAAAGTAGATCAAAATCAAAGATGTCGATACAAGTTCAACGGCAAAGCCATCACATTGTGACATGATAAATCTACTTTTTACGCAGTCTGACTCCTTCGGAGCCACGAGGATATTCATTTCTACTCTCAGTTGAGAATCGTATTGAAGGCGATGCTTTGCTTCACAAAAAACGGGAGGGAGAAATTGAACACGAAACGTTGATTACCCAATGGTTTAATGCTCCGTTAAATAATCGGATAGAACGCTCCTGAATACATTCATTTGAAAAAGTACCCCCGCTCAACCCCTTGCTTTACCATGAAAGTAATAATACTTTTCTAAAGCTACTTTGCCGGCAGTGAACGACGTTTTCACTCAAACAGGCATAGGTACAGCGCAGATCAATTCCGCTCACATGCTCGGCTTTTTATTTCGAATCAGGCGGAAATATTCTGTCTTGTCTTTCGCTGCACGTTCGTTCTTCTGCAATCGCTTGCGCTCGGGAGGCCACTTCCATGAAAAAGACAGCTCCTCCAAAAAGTAAATCGAATTTCCTCCGTTTGTACACTGCTCTTCACCAGATCAATCAAAATCCTGTTCGTCCGAAAGATCGAAGCATATTATTTTCCAATATCTGCCAGGCTGCTGTTGAGCAGGGAAAATTCCGCATGGCCTGGATCGGTTTGACCGACAGTAACACCGGTATTATTCAGCCGGCAGCCTGCGCGGGGGATGATCTGGGATATTTGTCAAAAACCATCATCACAGCGGATGATTCAATGGCTGGAAATGGATCGACCGGTAAGGCGATACGGGACGGTGAATGCGATATTTGTCGCGATCTGAAGGACGATCCCCGGATGATTCCCTGGAGCGAAGAAGCAAAGAAGCGCGGTTATCGCTCTTCCGCCGCCATCCCCATTCGACAGAATGGCTGCTTAACCGGCGCGCTGACACTCTATGCATCCGAACCGCTTGGCTGGCATGATGATGATATTACATTGCTTAACAGAATTGCGCAGGATATTTCTTCGATGCTGGATTCAATCGATGAAGTGCCGGAGGATCGGAATGAGGAACACACGCGAATACGCAACAGCGAACAACAATTCCGGACATTGCTGCAAAAAATTCAGGCAGCAGTGATTGTGCATGACGCTGATACGCGCATTCTCTCTTCCAATCCCATTGCTCATACGCTGCTTGGATTAACCGAAGACCAATTGCTCGGCAAAACGGCCATCGACCCCGCATGGAATTTTCTCCGCGAAGACGGAAGCATTATGCCTGTGGAAGAATATCCGGTGAATCGCGTGATTGCCTCGAAACAGCCGCTGCGGGACAGCGTTGTCGGTGTTTTTCGTCCTGAAATAAAAACCCGGACGTGGGCATTGGTGAATGCGGATCCTGTCTTCGCACCGAATGGGACCATCCAGCAGGTGATTGTGACGTTCGTGGATATCACCGACCGCAAACAGACCGAAGAAGCACTTCATCTGGCAAATCAATATAACCGATCGCTGATTGAAGCAAGTCTCGATCCTTTGGTCACGATTAATATCGATGGCAAAATCACCGATGTTAACACTGCAACAGAATATGTGACCGGATTGCCGAGGCAAACGCTGATCGGAACGGATTTTTCGGAATATTTTACCGAACCGGACAATGCTAGAAAAGGATATGAACAGGTTTTTGAGAGCGGATGTGTTCAGGACTATCCGCTGGTTATTCGCCACAGGGACGGACACTTTATTCCCGTGTTGTACAATGCCTCAGTCTATAAAGATATGTCCGGAAAGGTAGCGGGTGTTTTTGCTGCCGCTCGCGATATATCGGAACAACGAAAAGGAGAGCAGGCGACGGCAAAACTTGCAGCGATTATCGAATCGTCGGACGATGCGATTATGGGGAAAGATCTTAACGGCACCATCGAAAGCTGGAATGTCGGTGCTGAACGCATCTACGGATATCGTGCAGAGGATATTGTCGGTAAGAGTGTTTCAATTCTCTCAACAGATGCTCGGAAGAATGAGGTGCATGAAATTCTCTGTAAGATAAAAAAAGGGGAGTTTGTCCAACATATTGAGACCGAACGGGTGCGAAAAGACGGGGTACAGATCGCAGTTTCGCTGACCGTTTCCCCGATAAAGGATTCAAAAGGAAACATCATCGGAGCCTCGTCTATCGCACGGGATATTACCGAACAGAAGCGGACCGATGCATTGTTGAAACAAAGCGAGGCCCGCCTGATCGAGGCGCAGCGATTAGCACATTTAGGATCGTGGGAGTTGGATCTGGCTCATAACCGGCTGGAATGGTCCGCCGAAATTTACAGGATTTTTGAGATCGATCCGGATCAGTTTGGCGCATCGTATGAGGCATTCCTCAATGTTATTCATCCTGATGATCGCGAAGCCGTCAATTCGGCATATACCACTTCGGTACAGAATCATATTCCGTACTCCATTGATCATCGATTATTGTTTGCGGACGGCAGGATAAAATATGTCCACGAACAGTGTAAAACATTTTATGATGAAGCCGGATCGCCGATCCGTTCACTCGGTACAGTACAGGATGTAACGGAACGAAAAAAGATCGAAGAAGAACTCCGCTTTGCCACACTGTACACCCGCAGCCTTATTGAAGCAAGCCTCGATCCTCTGGTGACCATCAATACGGAAGGGAAGATCACCGATGTGAATTGTGCAACGGAAAAGGTGACGGGAGTATCCAGACTGAAACTAATCGGCACGGATTTTTCGGAATACTTTACGGAATCAAATAAAGCACGTGCGGGATATCAGGAAGTGTTTAAAAAGGGTTTCGTTCAGGATTTTCCACTGGAGATCCAACATACGAACGGACACACTACGCCGGTGCTGTATAATGCCACCGTGTATCGTGATACGTCCGGTGCAGTGATCGGTGTATTTGCCGCCGCACGGGATATTGCGGCACAAAAGGCAGCGGAGAAGGAAAGGGAAAAGTATTTTACTTTCTTCCAGCTTTCCACGGATCTGATGTGCATCGCATCTCCCGACGGCTGTTTCAAAAAGGTGAATCCCTCGTTTATACAAATGCTTGGATTTTCTGAAGAAGAATTGCACTCGGAGCCATTCATTAATTTTGTTCATCCCGATGACCGTCAATCCACATTGGAGGAGATCGCACAGCAACTCCAGCGGGGATATTCGTTAAATTTCGAAAACCGCTATCGCTGCAAAAACGGCGAATTCCTCTGGCTCTCCTGGATGGCGTCGTATAACAAGGAAGAAGGTCTCATCTATGCATCTGCGCGCGACATCTCTGAAACGAAAAGAGCCGAACATGCATTGATGCAGGCCAACGATCGGTTGGAATCCATTTTCTCCAACACGCAAATATTGTTTGCATTAATCGACGCGAATTTCAATTTCATCCGCGTGAACCGCGCATATGCCGAAGCGGATAATCACGATCCTGATTTTTTCACGGGGAAGAACCATTTTGCGCTGTATCCGAATGCCGAAAATGAATCGATCTTTAGACAGGTTCTTGCGAGCGGCAAACCATACTTCATATCTGCCAAACCGTTCCAATACCCGGATGATCCGGAACGGGGGACAACATACTGGGATTGGAGCCTCTCTCCAATTATTGCTACCGACGGCACGGTCGTCAATCTATTATTCAGTCTGTTGAATGTGACAGAACGAAAACTTGCAGAAATGGAAATACAAAAACTGAACGAAGAACTCGAACAACGCGTCACAATACGGACCGCACAGCTGGAAGCGGCAAACAAAGAACTGGAGGCATTTGCCTATTCCGTATCGCATGATCTCCGCGCACCGCTGCGAAGCATTGATGGATTCAGTCATATTCTTTTTGAGGACTATGGGCATTGCCTTGATGAGAAGGGAAACGAATACCTGCATCGGGTGCGGGCTGCCGCCCAGCACATGGCGGAATTGATTGACGATATGTTGAATCTTTCGCGCATCACGCGAAGTCAAGTGACCATGCAATCGGTCAATCTGAGCGAAATCGCAGCAACAATTTGTGAAGAACTCCGGCAATCGCAGCCGGAGCGGAGGACGGAGTTCACAATCCAGAACGACGTTGTTGCCCACGGAGATTCCCACATGCTGCAGATCGTTTTGGATAATCTGCTTCGGAACGCATGGAAATTCACATCGAAAAACGATGCTGCGCGAATCGAATTCGGGAAGAAAACAGTTCATGGCAGGACAGTCTATTTTGTCCGTGACGATGGTGCCGGGTTCGATATGGCGTACGCAACGAAACTCTTCGGCGCTTTTCAACGATTGCACACTGCTTCCGAATTTCCCGGTACAGGCATCGGATTAGCGACGGTGCAGCGCATTATTCATAAACATGGCGGTGCCGTGTGGGCGGAAGGGGCAACAGGTCACGGGGCATCATTCTATTTTACGATCCCATAAGGAGAATAACCATGGAAGATAAAATAATTCTGTTGGTTGAAGATAATCCCGATGATATTGAATTGACCCTTCGGGCATTAAAGAAGAACAAGATCATGAATGAAGTAATTGTTGCTCACGACGGTGCAGAAGCGCTGGATTATTTGTTCGGCACCGGCGCGTATCATAACCGAAATCTGGCAGTGATGCCGACATTGATCCTTCTGGATCTTAAACTTCCAAAAGTGGACGGCCTGGAAGTGCTGCGGAATATCCGCGCAAACAAACGAACGAAGCTGCTGCCCGTGGTTATTCTTACTTCTTCGAAAGAAGAACAGGATGTTGCCAATGGTTACAGCCTGGGCGTGAATAGTTATGTCCGTAAACCGGTCGATTTTAATCAATTCGCCGAGGCAGTCAACAATCTTGGTCTGTACTGGCTGTTGTTAAACGAACGGCCCCCGTCCCAAGGAGAATAACATCATGAAACCGATACTGCGGGTTTTAATCGTTGAAGACTCGGAAGACGATGCTGAACTGCTGCTGCACCAGCTCTCCAAAAGCGATTACACCATTGTACACGAACGGGTCGAAACGCAAAAGGATTTTATCGAAGCACTGCGTAAAAAATGGGATATCATTCTCTCAGATTTTAAGATGCCGCATTTCAGCGGCACCGATGCACTGACATTATATAAGCAACACGATCTTGATATTCCGTTTATCATCGTGTCGGGAACGATCGGCGAAGAAATTGCCGTGGAAACGATGAAAGCAGGCGCACATGATTATATTATGAAAGGGAATCTGAAAAGACTGCTCCCTGCTATCCAACGAGAACTGCGGGAATCGCACAACAGGGCGGAACGGAAACTGGCGGATGTGCAACTATCGCAGGCAAAAGAAGAATGGGAGCGCACATTCGATGCCATTACCGATCCCATCATTGTTTTGGATACCAAATTTCAGATACTGAAAGCGAACAAAGCCATGTCTGCAGTTTTCGATATGGAACCGAAGGGATTGCTGGGATTGCGGTGTTATGAAGCCGTTCATGGAAAACATACTCCTCCGGAACAGTGTCCGCATGCAAGAATGCTGAAGGACGGATGCCCCCATTCCGTAGAGATCTATGAACAGAAACTCGGCGGCAATTATGTCGTTTCCGTTTCCCCTCTGCGCACCCCCGAAGGGGTACTCTACGGTTCCATCCATATCGCCCGGAATATTACCGACCGCAAAGAGATGGAATTGGCGCTGCGTGACAGCGAACAGAAATACAGGAAAATATTTGAGAATGTTCAGGATGTCTTTTTTCAGACGAACCTCGAGGGTATCATCACTGAGATCAGCCCGTCGATTGAGCGATATTCTGATTACCCCCGGATCGCGCTGATCGGGACGCCCATCGCCCAACTCTACCGCAATCCCGGCAACCATGAAGAACTTCTGAAAATGATCAAAAATCACGGAGAGATTGTTGATTACGAATTGCCATTGAAGGGAAAAAACGGCCGTGTGATATACGCATCGGTGAATGCGCACATTTTAATTGACAGTACGGGGGCGATAGCAGGTTATGAAGGGGCTATCCGCGATATTTCCGAACGCAAACGGTCGGAACGGGAAATGATCATGCTGTCACAAGCGATCAAATCGGTGAGTGAATGTGTTTCCGTGACGGATGCGCTTAACAATATTCTGTTCGTCAATGCCGCATTCCTACAGACATATGGATATACGAAAGAGGAATTGATCGGAAAGAATATCTCCGTTGTCCGGTCGGACAAGAATGCTCCTGATCTCGTTTCCGATATATTGACCACAACACTCAGGGGAAACTGGGAAGGGGAAGTGATCAACAAACGGAAGGACGGGACGGAATTTCTTGTGCATCTTTCCACGACCAATGTGCGGGATGATCACAACGACATCATTGCACTGATCGGTGTCGCCAAAGATATTACGGAACAGCGCAAAGCGGAAGCGGCATTGCGAGAAAGCGAAGAGCGTCACCGGCTGATTCTCCACACGGCGTTGGACGGCTTCTGGTTTATCGATATGGAAGGACGATTTCTTGAAGTGAATGAGACATATTGCAAAATGAGCGGATACCAGCCGGATGAATTACTGACGCTGCGACTCTCCGACCTCGGCCCTTCTGAAGCTGTGAAGAATATGACCGAACGATTTGCCGAACTGATAGGAAAAGGCGAAGACCGTTTCGAATCGCAACTGTGCCGGAAGGATGGATCTGTGTTCATCATCGAGGTCAGCGCCCAGTATCTTCCCATTGAAAACGGAAGAATCGTTGCCTTCTTGCGGGATATTACGGAGAAAAAACAGCTGGAAGCGCAATTCCTCCGGGCACAACGGATGGAAGGTCTCGGCACCCTTGCCGGCGGCATTGCTCATGATCTGAACAATGTGCTGTCTCCGATACTCCTTTCCGTAGAATTCCTGAAAAGGAATTTTGTCAGCGAGTCCGCACAGAAAATCCTTGAATCGGTCGAGACCAGTGCGCGCAGAGGTTCGGAGATCGTCAAACAGATTCTTGCATTTGCGAGGGGAATGGAAACTCAAAAAATACTTCTCCAGCCCCGTCATCTCATCAAGGAAATTGTCGGCATCTTCAAAGAGACATTCTCCCGTTCCATTTCTATCGTCAGCGATATTCCGAACAATACGTGGACCATTGTGGGAGATCCGACACACTTCCATCAGTTGATCATGAATCTGGGAGTGAATGCACGCGATGCCATGCCGGACGGAGGGACTCTGACGATTACCGCATCCAATGTTGAGATCGATGAATTATATGCCAGGATGAACATCGATGCAAGGACCGGACGGTATGTGTTAATCTCCATTCAGGATTCGGGTATTGGAATGTCGCCGAAAACGTTGGATCATATTTTTGAACCGTTCTTTACCACAAAAGAGATCGGGAAAGGGACCGGTCTCGGTATGTCGACCGTCTATTCCATCGTGAAAAGTCACAATGGTTTTATTAATGTCCAAAGCGAGATTGGCAAGGGGACGACGGTGAACATTTATCTTCCCGCGTCGGATGTTTCACCAATGGAAAAACATGAACCGATGGCGCACCGGAATTTTAATGGGAACGGTGAACTGGTGCTGGTCGTGGATGATGAAGCGTCGATCCGCGAAGTGACAAAACAAACGCTGGAATCGTACAACTATACTGTCGTTACAGCATCGGACGGAGCAGAGGGTGTCGTGCGCTTTACAGAAAACAGGGATGCTATATGCCTTGTTGTCACCGATATCATGATGCCGGTGCTGGACGGCAAACACATGATCGCCTCACTGCGAAAGATCAATCCGAAAATCAAGGTGATTGCCTCCAGCGGATTGATTGACAAAACGATGACGAATATCGATGAAAAGATCCCCGTGGATGCATTCATCGACAAACCGTATACGGCGGAAAAATTAATGGAGCTTGTCACAGCCGTTCTGCGCAATAATAGTCATACAGTGTAGTATATGAGTTGATGGATTGTGAGAATCGGTAGTTCTTCTTTACGATCAATGATAAAAATGAGTATATTCTTCCGGCGGAGGGCATCGGCCGCCGTTGAGATTTGTATTCCGTTTACCGTTCCATTAATACGATAGGATTTTACCGCATGAGTACGATGATGAAACAGATCCTGTTTTGGTCTCCGCGGATCTTGACCATTCTCTTTGCACTCTTTACGTCGCACTTTGCTCTGGATGTTTTTGACGCGAAGCCCGGCAGCGCTGAAACCGTGACAGATCTGATAATGCATCTTATTCCGACTATCGTTATCACAGCAGCACTGATCATTTCGTGGAAATGGGAGTGGGTCGGCGGCGTTGTGTTTCTTGTATTTGCAGTACTCTATATGATCATTACCTGGGGGAGATTTCCATTCCTTGTCTATGTCCTTGTTTCCGGACCTCTGGCGCTCATCAGCAACCTCTTTTTTCTCAACTGGATTTACAGAACAGAGATCCGGTCGAAGGAGAAGACCGGTACGGTGTAATGCACCGAAGGAGCGGACTGCAAGCATATGTTCATTGCAGGGTTCTCATCCCACTTCTTTTGCAATCCTGCCTATAGTATTTTTATTCAAAATATTTTCCTATAATTATTCACCGAAGTGTTTTACGTGATGTACTTTTTTCAGAGGTGTTATGAGAAGATCCATTATATCGCTCCTTGTTTTTGTGGTGCTGCCGCTCTATTCACAAGTGGATAACAATGCCGCACTCGACTGGTTTATCAAAGGAAAAAATGCCATCGAGCATTCGGATTATGCGGCGGGAATTATGATGATGGAGAAGGCGATCGTTCTGCAGCCGGCATATTCCGAAGCGTACCGGTATTTAGGTGTTGCGTATGCGTTCAGCGGCAAACTGGACAAAGGAATCGAATACTGGGAGAAAACAATCGAGCTCAATCCGGAGGATGATAAAGCCTATTACAGTCTTGTTCGGGCGTATAATCAAAAAGACCAGAGCCAGAAAGCGATTGCACTATGTGAAAAGGCGGTGAAACTCTCTCCGAAAAGTTCTGACGCCTATTACAACTTGAGCTATGCCTATTCCTTCGTGAACAATTACGACAAAGGAATTCAGTATTGTGAAAAAGCGCTGAAACTGTTTCCGAACAATATCAATGCACTGATCGATCTCGGGCTCTACTATACATACAAAGGGAAATATGAGAAAGCAAAACAGTTTTGCGAGAAAGCGATCAAGCTGGACCCGAAGGAAGAGGTAGCGTATTTCAATCTTGGATTAGTGTACATCAATCTGAAACAGTGGGATAAGGCGATCCGCTCGCTGGAAAAAGCGGTGGAACTGTATCCGCAATATGCTAACGCATATTTCAATCTCGGTCTTGCATACCAGCACAAAGGAAACAACGAAAAAGCGATTCAATTTTGTGCGAAAGCGGTGGAATTAAAAACTGATGTTCCCGACGCGTATCTGATTTTGGGAAGTACGTACTACGGCAACGGAGAATATGACAGGGCGATTCCGTTATTCAACAATGCTCTCGAACTCAACCCGGATTTTTTCGATGTGTATCCGTATCTGGGCTCCGCCTATTACAACAAAGGTGATTATGCAAAGTCTGTGTACTTCTATGCAAAAGCTGCGGATCACAATCCGAAAAACGCCGATGCACATTATAATCTGGGCCTTTCGTATTACTTCAGCAGTAATTTTGAGAGTGCGTTGCAATCGTTCGAAAAAGCAGTGCGATTCAATCCAAACCATTCGGATGCGTATTCATATTTGGGCAATTCGTTCAGGAGCGTTGACAGTCTTGAAAAGGCAATGAAGGCGTGGGAAAAAGCGGTCGTATTGAATCCGAACGACAACAATGGGTATTACGGAATGGCATGCATCTATGCGCTGAAAAACGACACATCGCGGTCGCTGCAGTATCTTGAGCGGGCATTTGCCAGCGGTTGGGCAGATATCGAGTATGCAGAAAGGGATTCCGATTTGGGCAGCATCCGTTCTTCGAAGGAATATCAGAACTTGATAACGAAATATAGAAAAAAGTAATTCGAGTAAAGTACGAAAGAGTTTTTCCATCCCATGGAGGCGTATTGCCTCCATTTTTTTTGTTGCCTACAAACGATAATTTCAAAGGACACGCTGCTCTTTAATTTTGCACACGCTATAATTGGATGAATCAGTCTGCAAGCGATGGTGAAAAACCAAATACCGAACTCGCGTGATTGACTGATACGGCATTTCTCTTTACCTTCATTTCATATTTAGTCTGCATTCCAATAATTTAAAATAATTCTATTCATTGTATTTGATTTGCTGCGGTTACTGCAGCAGTGGTACTCAATCACCATCTGTATTCGCCGGCTTTTGCCGCGAATTGGATTCCGGGACCTTCAGTTCCACATCATTTCTTCCCTCTTTCCATCCACCGGCATTGCCGCATACCCTAGTTCAAAAATAATCAAGTGAGAGTTATCGCGAATGGGCATTGGTGTGTTCATTCCTACGATAGAAATCTGTTACCAGTGAACAGTATAGTCAATTTTAAAATTTATGACTTGCTTGGTCGGGAAGTAGCGACACTCGTGAACGAAGAACAAGCGGCTGGATAGAAGGAAGTGGTGTGGAATGCATCGCAAAGTACGAGCGGAGTGTATTTTTATATCATTAAAACACATTATTACGCAGCAATGAAGAAGATGATGTTCATAAAAAACGTTTCTATGTTATGAAAGGAGTGTTTATATGTATTCATTTCGTAAATGTATTATCATGACATATGTCATTGCATTCAATACTAATGCCCAATGGTCCAAAACACCGTTAGAAAATATTTATGTGAATGCAATGATTGTAATGGAAAATAGTATCTTCGTCGGGAGTAGTGCCAGCGGTGTGTTTCGATCAACAGATGGTGGCGTAGAGTGGCATTCAGTGAATACTGGATTGACATGCACAGAAATCTCTTCGTTTATTACTATTTCTTCGAGACCAGAAGAACACAAATTATTTGCCGGTACTGCGAATGGCTTGTTCCTTTCAACAGATGCTGGACTTCACTGGGAAGAGGTGATAAATAATTTGCCAAGGCTGCCGGAAGATACTGCACAGAATAGTCCTTTGAATTCTCTTTTTACAATTGGTAATGTATTTCTAGCACAAGTACAGAAGAGCATATTTCGTTCAAGAGATTTAGGAAAAACGTGGGTGAAAATATTGCCCGACACCATCTACCATTCTTGTTTCATTCCAAATCCAAGTTCTATAGTCGACACCAGTATTTTTGCAAGTTTCAATGGACACGTTTATTCTTCATCAAATTTCGGTGATAGTTGGGATTATGTAGGTTTTACAGACGTTAAAGCGCTAACAATGGTTCCAGATAATAATAGCGCTTATACAATATTCTTAGGAAGGGGATGGGGCCCTAATGATGATATGGGTCATCTATTCCCTCCCACATTTGGCGATATTTATGTGTCTACTAATAATGGCAGTAGTTGGGAAATCACGACCTTGGATAGTGAATGTATTTCGTCGTTTGCCTCAAAGAATTCAAATATTTTTGCAGGAGCAAGAGCACAATATTTTGGACGAATTTATCTTTCAACAAATAATGGATTGACTTGGGCAGAAGTCGGACCAGTTGCATTGCCTTTTGTAGTTGTACTTACTACATACAATGAATATCTATTCGCAGGAACAGACTATGGACTCTATAAACGAAAGATATCAGAAATGATTACGCCTGTAGATCGATTATCAATTCTAACGCCAATATACAATGCGCTTTCTCAAAACTACCCCAATCCCTTCAACTCTACAACAGTAATCAGGTATCAGTTACCGGTGGCCGGTAAAATCAGTTTAAAAATTTATGACTTGCTTGGACGTGAAATTGCGACACTCGTGAATGAAGAACAAGCAACTGGATGGAAGGAAGTATCATGGAATGGGGAAAATGCATCTTCCGGCGTGTTTTTTTATCAAATAACTGCTGGCGGGAAAACAGAGACAAAAAAAATGATTCTCATGAAATAACGTGAGGACAATGTGAAATCTAATCACATAGTATTTTGCATACTGATATTCTTTTCCGCCGCACTGTATGCGCAGAGAGTGACAAACTCCGATTCTGTTGACTCAACGGCATCTATTCTGAAAGAGAAGAAATACGGAATTGAATTCAATCCTGTCGGACTGCTCGTTGGCATAGCGAATCCCGGCGCGATAGGAGCACGCTGGTATTTATCCGGCGGCATCTCCCTGTTTGCCGTGAGCGCTCATTCCGAAATAGCATTTCCCTGGACTGTAGCGATGGGAAGAAATAGTCACGATATTCCGCTTACTATCATTAAAATTGATGCTGCTTACCGGCACTATTTTGGAGAGCAGCAATTCGGATTGTATGGTACCGGAGGAATTCGGTACGGTTATGCATCAGGCGAAAAGTATATTGCGTCGAATTTGAGAGATCCAACTGGAGTGAAGAGCGTGCATCATAAATTCGGTGTATACGTTGGGATTGGATATCGACATTTTTGGAAGAGCGGATGGTTTTGGGGAGTCAATCTTGTGGTCGGACACTATGTGGGGAATTTCCCGCATCGGTCCGGTGAACCCGATCTGGATGACGGCCCTATTCTTATGGATGCTGAAGCACTCAAGATCGGGTACGCATTTTAATGGTATTTTGCTGTACGGACAAGGGAGTCGGGAAACATCATAGACTGATCGGTTTTTAAAGATTTTTAAAAAACTACTTGCGTGTCAGTCCCGCGAATAGTAAGTTGCGGTACCAATCCCGCTAGACGGGTAACATACCGTGCTATCAAGGCCTGAAATATATATCATAGCATTGAGTATGATCGAATCCCAGAACAGTAGAGACTATTCTGGGATTTTTTTTTCTATTCATGAAGGCATGTTGGAGCAATGAAAATTTTAGGATTACCCGATGTGAATTATATCCAACCGATCTGAAGCTTTTTTAGACGGGTATTTTCATGATCATGGACTTTCTCCTTTCTTGAGGATTCCTAATATGTTACATTGCATCACCGATCGGGGATTTGTTACAAAAATTTTTAATGTAATGGAATAAAGACTGTGACAATGGAAGCACACTCACATCACGCAAAACAAGAAACACCTTCTGTTGCCGGCGATATATGGGGAGGACTGGCAGCGATGCTTGTCGCTCTTCCTTCATCCATAGCGTTTGGAGTGCTGACGTATTCCGTGATGGGCGCGGAGCATTCGGGTGCAGGAGCAATGGCGGGTATGCTGGGGGCGGCAGCACTTGGACTTATTGCGCCATTGTTCGGCAGGACCGGCGGACTCATTTCTGCTCCGTGTGCACCGTCGGCCGCAGTTCTTTCTGCGCTGATCACGGGATTGATCGCAGGCAATACTGTGCAAAAACTTGCGCCGGAACATATTTTTGTCCTGCTTGCCCTGACTGCTCTTCTTTCATCGGGACTCCAGATTTTTTATGGCGTTATCGGCGGCGGTCGGTTGATCAAATTCATTCCGTATCCTGTTGTCTCCGGATACCTCTCCGGTGTTGGCGTGTTGATCGCCCTTGGACAAATCCCGAAACTGTTCGGTTATGCAAAAGGGACGCCGCTCTTCCAGGGATTGACCTCTCCGGAACTTTGGAAAGTGGAAGGACTCGCCGTCGGGATCGTCACCATTGTCATGATGGCGCTTGCGCCACGTATGACGAAAAAAGTGCCGGCTGCTATTTTGGGATTACTCGGCGGGATCGGATTTTATTTCATCATTGCAATATTCTCGCCGTCTCTTCTCACACTCACCGGTAATCCGCTTATCATCGGACCGATTCAGGCATCCGGATCATTCTTTGATGTCGTATCGGACCGAATGACATCGTTACTTTCGATTGATCTTTCATTCTTCCAAATTATCATTATCCCCGCACTGACGTTATCAGTATTGCTGTCGATTGATACACTGAAAACATGTGTCGGCCTGGATGCACTCACACGCAGCCGCCACAATTCGGACCGGGAACTGATCGGTCAGGGGATCGGCAACTTCGCATCGTTTATCGTCGGCGGAATGCCGGGTGCAGGCACCATGGGGCCGACGCTCGTCAATATCACCAGCGGCGGACGCACACCGCGTTCCGGATTTATTGAAGGAATCTTTGTTATTCTTGCCATTCTTCTGTTAAGCCAGTTGATTGCATGGGTCCCCATCGGTGCACTCGCCGGAATTCTTCTTGTTATTGCCTGGCGAATGTTCGACAAGAGCATGTTTCGTCTGCTACGCTATCCCGAAGGAAGGTTGGACTTTGCCGTCATTGCCGGCGTCGTTCTAGTTTCCATCACGGTCGATTTGATAGCGGCATCCGGTGTCGGCATTGCGCTTGCTATTCTGCTGTTCATCCGCGATCAGATTCGCGGCTCCGTGATCCGCCGGAAACTGTATCTCAATCAGATATCGTCGAAAACACTTCGCCGCGGTGTTGAGCGGGAAATTCTCGACACACAGGGAGATCAGGGCGTGTTCTGCGAACTGCAAGGGAACCTCTTTTTCGGCACAACGGATCAGCTCTTCACGCAATTAAATGAAGACCTCAGGAAACGGCGTTTTATTCTGCTGGATATGCGGCGAGTCCAATCGATGGATTATACGGCAGCCCATTTATTTGAACAAATGCAACAGCAGTTGGCCGAACGCGGAGGGCAGCTGGTCTTCAGCGGTATGCCGTCCGGATTGCTGGATGAACGCAATTTCGAACACTATTTATCGCAGTTGGGCGTCGTCAGTGACGAAGCGGGAGTGATGATCTCCGAAACCTTGGACGGCGCTCTTGAGTGGATGGAGGAACAAATACTCGATGCTGCCGGAGTAAGCAAAGAAAAAGAGGAAAAACTTCTCGATGCAAAAGACTTCGATCTGTTCCGCGAATTCGATTCGCAAACCATCCTGGAACTATCTAAGTGTTTGAGTGAACGATCTCTTGCAACGGGGGAGAAGGTCTTTTCCCAGGGTGATGTTGCGGATGAGATCTTCCTGGTGCGCCGCGGCAGTGTCCGCGTTATGCTGCCGCTCGAACGGGGAAAACGGCATCACCTTGCCACCATCGGCGCCGGGAATTTTTTTGGCGAACTGGCATTTCTTGATAAAGGCGTTCGCTCCGCAGATGTTGAAGCGAAGGTGCCGACCGATCTCTATATTCTCTCCCGTGCACGATTTAATGAACAATCCAGATCTAATCCTACCTTTGGTGTGCAGGTGTTTGCGCGTCTCGCACATGCCATTGCAATTCGTCTGCGCCAAACAGATGCTGAGTTGCGGGTACTTGAAGAGCGCTAAGGCAAATTACACCGTTGGACATTTATGCCGGTGGAATTTCTCGATTTTCCAATTCCGTTCCCGTGCGATCTTGCGTAAACGGTAATCCGGATTTACCACTACAGGTTCCCCGACTATATCCAGAAGAGGCAAATCGTTCACACTATCGGTGAAGAACGAACACTCCTGCGGTAAAAATCCATGGCTGTCCATAAATGCAAGCGCCTGCACTTTTTTCTCAATCCCGAACAGAAACGGTTCCTGTATATATCCGGACGTCAGGTCGCGGTCAATGACAAGCGTATTGGCGAGGATGTGTTCCACATGCAGCGACATTGCCAGCGGCTCCACGACATGGGTAAATGACGAAGTAATCAGCACGATTTTTCTGCCGGACGAGATGCGCTCTGCAATGCACAATTCGGCATCCTTAAATATCTTTGGACGTATTCTCTTCCGAAAGTTTTGTTCCCCGATCTGCTGCAGATCCGATTTCGGCATTCCCTCGAGTTCTTTAATACATCGTGATGCAACGCTGGTATCCAGACTGCCGAAATAATATTGCAGATAGATCTTCGGAATGGAATACAGGATGCGCAATGGCAGCATCTGTAATTCAATCCCCGTTATCAGAGACTGAAGACTGGTGGAACCGTCGACAATCGTATGGTCAACATCAAAAAAATCACATCCGTTTGACGGTAGTGTTTCCTTCATATGAACTTCCGAATAATGTACTCGCTCGATCTTACACCGCGTCCGCTATGGTTTCCGTCCGTCGCCGATAATCTGGATCTGCCGGGGAAGGCATTCCATCGTTATGAAATCTCCCTTTTCACAGATTGTTTCGCCGTCCGCATGAACGGCGAGCGTTCCCTCTATTGCCGTCAGTGTTACAGTCCGGGCACGCCTGATTGTTACGTAGGGACTTTCGTGCTGAGTACCTTTCATATATTTTGCCATCAGCTTCAGCATCTCAAGCCTCGGCGGATTGTCCGCTATGCACAGTTCAAATAATCCGTCGTCGTTCACCGCGGAAGGAGCCATGAAGAATGCTCCGCCGAATCTCCGGCCGATCATCACTGATGTTTCAATGGATTTCTGATTCAGAATGGTGCCATCCAGTTCCATTTTTAGGAATGGAGCACGATAATATAAAAAAAGTGTTTTTACTGCTCCAACCACATAGGTGATGAATCCGTGAATGAATTTTAATTTTGCCGCTTCAAATCCGACGATGGTAGAAAATCCGACACCGACGCCGTTCCCAAAATACCGTCCCTGCGGATAAAGGCCTCCGGCAATTCTGCCGACATCCATGAACTGCCGCTCACCCCGTGCAATTATTTCGACATTGTCCTCCAAACCGTGCGGCAATCCCATTCCGTAATGGAAATCATTCCCCCTTCCGATGGGAAGCGCACCCATGGCAGGAATCGACCTCCCCGCATTCTGTGCCGCCAGTAATCCATTCAGCACTTCATTGCATGTTCCGTCCCCCCCGGCTGCGACAATAATGGAAAATTCGCTGCTCTCCGTTCGTTCGGCAATTTCTGCCGCATGACCAACTCTTTGCGTGATCTCAATGTGATACTCTGCGCCGTGTTTTTTGAATAATTCTTCGATGAGCGGAATTTTACTGCTTGCCGAATTCATCCCTGCTGTCGGATTCAGGATTATTTTAATTTTGGACATACAAAGCCCTTCTCACTGTGAGAAAAATGTTACGATGCCGCATACGGCGGAATATTTTTCAGATAATTTCGAAGTTCAACCACCATCATGGGACTGTGCGTATTGGCATTCGTTTCAAGGTCGACGACGGAAACCTGCGGCAGCAGAGAAGCAATGGTTTGAAAATGGCCGGGTTCATGTATCAGATCCTTTAAGGCGCCGATTAAAAGTACCGGACAGTGCAGCGATCCAAGCCGATGCCAAATGGTGTATCGTTCGAGCGCGATAACTGCCTTCTTCAGCTTCCAGGGATCGGCGACATCAAGTGCGTTACTGTATTTTCTATATTGCGCCTCGTCTACCTGAACATTCAGACGAAAATACTTTAAATACCACTTCACAAACGGCTTTATCACTTTGTACATGGGTGGATAGAATAACGCAATGATCACTTTCCAAATCAGAGGGACTCTGAAAACTGCGTTAGGACTGATCAGCAGAAGAGCTGCCGGGGGTTTCGTGAGAGCATGGAAGCATTCCACAATCACCGTAGCTCCCAGGGAACTGCCCGCAAGCACATATCCGGAAGGAGGGAATGTCCACTGTTCGATCAATCGGACGATATCATCGCCGATTGCTTCGATACTGTACTCCGAATTATTCTCCATCCGGGAGGAAATTTTCTCCCGCGTTTCCACGTACAGCACGGTGAAATCTTTTGTCATCTCCCGAAGGACACTTTTCCAGGCATCCATTTGCGTAATCCATCCTGCAATAAAAATGACAACGGGTGTTGCGTGAACCTTCGGCGGAGTGAAGGAAAGCACGCGAAGGAGTGCCCCATCGGCACCTTTTTCCATCCGCTCGCGAACGATAGTTCCTTCTGCGCAATATTCAGTAAAATCGGACATTGATTTGAATCAGTAGGTTGACAAGAGAGAGCAAAAGTCTGTTCAATTTCTCACCGAAGAGAACATAATAAATCAACAGGTGGAATGCTATAATTCATTCAGAGGAAGCAACTCCAATTGCAGGGCGGCGCAGGGAGTTGAAAAGGGGATTGAAACTATGGAATGACCGGAGCGCGCAAAAATGCCGGTTCCGGTCTATTTCACTGGGAGTGTTAAGAATACTTTCTATGTTCCGGACAATTTCTTCAGCATTTCGCGCCCATTATCATTATTCGGATCAAGTTCGACAGAACGCTGATAGTTCTTGATGGCATTTTCTTTATCCCCGCTCTTCATATATCCCTCACCGAGAGAGTCATAGGCATTGGAAGATCCCGGAAAAAGTTCAACCGCGAGTTTGAACACTTCAATCGCTTCTTGTATTTTACCTTCACCTAAGAATGCGTATCCCACATCATTTAATTCCCCTTCCGATTGATAAAAGAGCGATGGTTTTTCTTTGTTCGCGCGAAAATTGGCGAACGCTTTTTCGAGCGGACCGGAAGCAAGTTCTTTTTGAAGTCTTAGCGCAAGCGATTCTTTCGCCTTGTCATACGGTTTGTTGAGCAGAATGCCGAGAGCGCCCTTTGTGATATCCCGCAACCGAACGCCAGAAAGGTTGGATAACAGGATGATGGTGATCTTTTCTTTCGGAACACGGAACATGAGAGTGTTGAATCCAAATATTCCACCGCCATGTTCAACGGATTCTACGCTGTCTGTGCTGTTGCCGATCTGGACAGTATTCATAAACCATCCGTATCCATAGTACCTCGATTGTGCACCTTCGTCAGTCCATACATATTTAGAAAATAGTTTTTGCGCTGCATCAGAAGGAAGAAGCGTGTGTGTGTATAATGCTTGATCCCATACGTAAAGATCTTCCACCGTTGAATAGAGTGAACCGGCCGAATACGGTATTGTCATATCGATGTACTGTGCATTCATCAATTGGCTGCCGTTTTGTTGGTAGCCCGCCGCGCGTTTCGGCAGGAGTTGAGCATTTCTGTCATAACCGGAGTTCTTCATTCCAAGCGGTTTGAAAATATGCTCGTTGATGTTTTCGGCGTAAGACATTCCCGTCACTTTTTCTATGAGCACTCCCAAAAGAAAATATGCGGAATTGTTGTAATGAAATTTTGTTCCCGGCTCAAACTGAAGTGCAGAATCGGCGAAAAATTTTATGAATTCCTGCGGCCTCACCGGGTTCCGGGCATTCCTTTGCATGAATCCCGGGAAGTCTGTGTAACTCGGTATGCCGGAAGTGTGCGTTAATAAATGGTGGATCGTTATTCTGGATCCCGTGCTGCGGGGGTAGTCGGGAAGGTAGTCGGAAATTGTCCCTGCAAGGTTGAGTTTTCCTTCTTCGACCAATTGCATGATGCGCATTGCGGTAAACTGTTTTGTGACGGAAGCGAGACGATACTTCGTATCCACTTCGGTTGGGGAGCCCAGCTCGAAATTTGCAAAGCCGTATCCTTTTTTCAGCAGCACTTTTCCCTCTTTGGCAATAAGGGCCGTTCCGTTAAACTGACGGAGCCGTGTAAATCCCCCGATCAATTCATCAAGCCGCTCCGTTTTGGATTGCCCGAATGATAGGGACGAGAGTACTACAACAAACAGCGCTGTTCTTAAGACTTTCAATGGTATTTGCATAAAGATATACTCCTCTGTATATAGTGGATGCCTCTGAAATATTCAACCTTCGTGCAATTGCCACAAAGAGATTCCTTAGGGGTAATGATTTTTTTCAGAGGCTTCTAACGATTGTTCTTTTGACTTCCGAATCGACGTGAGGGTTTCAGAGTGAACACGAATCAAGATAACGATTCCGAATAAAAAAAGAAGTGTGACCGCTTCATGCACAGAGTAATTCCGATGAATGGCTCTGATTGGATCCGTTTCAACAGTATGCCAATTCTATTGCAGGAAGGAAGCATCATCATTATGACGCTGCGGTCGTGTGGAGGTTCTTCGGCAAGCAGCCGCTTGTCCGACACGAAAAGTTCCTTCGGGAAGAACCACTTCATGGCGGTGAGAATGTTTATTCTCGCTTTTTTAAAAATTGCTGTAGCGATTCCCACTTCTCAATCATCAAACTATTGAATGGATATCCATATTTCAGAGAAAACAGAATCCGCTCTTATTGTGCGCATCAAGAATGGGGATTCACAATCATATAAGATATTGTATGACTCGTATGTTGTGTTCCTCTTCCGTTTCCTGAAGCAATTCCGGAAAAGCGACAGCGATGTGAAAGAGCTGGTCCAGCGTGCATTTATCAAAGCCTACGAAGGATTGGCGTCATTCAATAACCGCTCATCATTCAAAACATGGCTGTTCACGATTGCATTAAATGAAATGAGAAGCGATGCGCGGCGAAATTCGATTATTCCTTTTGTAGATGCTGAAGAGATCGATGAGTACGTCACTGTGGACGAAGAAGAAGCGTTTATGTGGAACTCAACGCTGCGGACACTCTTTGAACAATTGGACGAAACGAAACGAATTGTTTTTACATTGTACGAGGTGGAAGGATATTCGCATGCAGAGATCGCAGACATGTTGAGTATCGGTGAAAGTACATCGCGGACAATCCTTACGAGAGCAAAACAGCATCTGCGCAAACAATTGAAAGAAACAATGAGGAATATATGATCGATCCTGAACAGTTTTATTCGAAAGAAGACCATCCTGACTCTGCAGCACTCAAGAGTATCTGGAAAGGTATGTCGTCGCGTCTTGTTCAATTCAACAAATCACCGCTGTTCTTTTTTGACCGAAGAAGTTTTGTCTATGGAATGGCCGCATCGTTCATTCTGTTGTTCACAATTATCGGAATGTATACCACCGTCAAGCAAATTGCGGAGCGATCTCAACCGCAGGAGATAAAGACAGACAAAGCATACCAAACAGCGATACAAGAATTCGAAAATATCGTGCATTCTCCAAAGAACGAGAATGTCAATTCGAAAAAAGACGATCGCTCCCTCCAGAGGAAAACACGCCTCACGTATTTGAACGGCGCGATCGATGAATTGAAGGAAGGGTTGAATTCCCATGATCTCTCGCCTTTGAAACGACAGCGGCTGATTGAACTGTATAATTTAAAATTAACATTGCTTCAGGAAATGCTTCAACAAGGAGACATTAAATTATGAAAAATCGCACCTTCGTGAAAAACTTACATCATCGCCAAAACAAGCCGTTGCTCGGTGATGTGATCCCGTCTTTCCCTGCGCGGAATAAATTTTACCGGCTGTTTCGTACGTTCGCAATCCCCGATGGTTCTTCAAGATTTCGACTGCTGACATTTGTTCTTCTTGCAGCGGTCACTTTTGCGACGGCGGGAAATAAGGAGATCAAAAAAACCATTCCACTGAACGATGTGCGCACGGTGGAATTGATCGGATTCAACGGATCGTCGATTGCCGTGAAATCGTGGGAAAAGAATGAAATTTCAATAAATATCTCAGTCGAATATTCTTCGTCGAATAAGGATAAGGAAAAACTGTTCTTTCAATATCTCGATATCGTTCAAGAACAGATTGGAGAAAAGATGCTCTTGCGCTTCAAAGAACCGACGATCAACAATGAGGATTTTTCTCTTAAGGAGTTTTTGTCGTCGCTCTTCTCGACGACATATTCCCATCTGACGATTTCCGGCGATATTTTCATTCCGGCGGCAATGAATCTTTCTTCCGATATGCGCTATGGTACGCACTCCATTGAAGGGATGAAAGGGACTCTTCGCCTCTCCGGCGTATCCAATACAGTGGAGGTGAAAAACTGTGCGGATGTGCAAAAGATTGAGAACGATTATGGCACAACAACCGTTGATCACAGCGGCGGCGATCTCCAACTGCGAGGTGAAAGTTCAAATATCCAGATTAATGATTTTTCAGGATCGGTGAAAGCGGATGTCAATTATTCCGATTGTAAATTCAACGGGATTGCCGACGCAGTGACCGTTGTTTGCAGCAGCGGGACCGTGGACATTGGCGATATTGGAGGGAATATCACGTTGAATGTTTCTTATTCGACAGTATCAGCAAGTAATGTAAAAGGATCTGCCGTCATCGAATCGCAGAGCGGAACAATTCGCGTAAAGAACACCAGCGGCGTGTCCATTACAGCGCCGTACAGCAATATTACCATAGAAACTGTGAACGGTTCCGGAAATCCGGTTTATATTCAAAATGCCTCGGGACATGTGGAAATATCCAATGTGACACGAGATGTAACCATTGAGGATTCCTATTCACAGCTGACGGCAAGGAATATCCAGGGAAATGTCATTCTCAACGGCACCGGTTCAACATTCAGCGGGAAAAAAATTACCGGCAATATCACAATGGAGAATGAATACGGAGATATCCGTGTGAGTGACCTTTCGGCGTCTGCGGTAAGAATTGTTAACAAGAATAACAGTGTGAATATAGAAATGCTGACGAAACCTGCGGCGATCGATATCATCAATGAATATGGACCAGTTACCGTTTCATTTCCGGAATTTACCGGCGATGTCCGCTTAAAAGCCTCCTATGCATCCATCAAAACCAATTTGCCAATAGAAGTTGAGGAGATCGGAGGCGGTTCAATAGCGATTGGTAAGATTGGCACCGGCAGCAGTACGATGACCATAAAAACGATTTCAGGAAATATTGAGGTCCGACAAATTACACAATAGATTTGTCGATAGAATAAACGTCATTCCCAACATACAACTTTCAAGAAGGATGCATTCAACGGAGTTGAATAGCTCGTTTTTGAATGAATCAATGGAAAACAACAAATCCTGCTAAGAGCAGGATTTTGTTTTGTACTCCCAACGAATTCTAATCAAAAGATATGTTTTGATAAAAAAGTGTTAAAGCTCGTTGAAATTAGCGTAAAAAGTCTAAGAAAAAATATTTAAAAATAACCTTTCTCATACAACGAATATAACGTATCCGCATTCCAGCTTAAAACAAAGTTCTATATACAGATCGTTGAAACTTGACCTGTCCCCAACACAAATGATTTGACAATGTTAAATTTAGTGATCCTTCTTTAGAAATTGGTAAAAACCGAAGACAATCATTACATACGATATTTGTCATACCTCATGTTATTGAAATCCCACGAAATTACTTTTTTATCCATTTATTTTTACTATAAATACATTTATTTCTTGAAATATTGAGAAGATTCGTTCTGAGTTAAATAGCATTTAGCCAATTTTTATGATTCATGATTCAAAAAAAAGTATTATGTTTGGATAACAGGTCACTCATTTTAAACAATTCGAAATTAAAAAAAGCCTGCTGGTTTAGAGCAGGCTTGAAGAACATTCAACCAATTATTATTTTACCAACATCATTTTCTTAACTTCAGAATAATCATTAGATGTTAGTTTGTATACATACATTCCACTAGACAGTTTTGGAGCACTAAAAACAACAGAATATTGTCCACTTTCTTTATATGAATCTACGAGTGTCGCAACCTCTTTACCGAGGATATCGTAAACTTTCAAAACAACTTTTCCAGCTTTAGGAATTGCAAATGAAATTGTAGTTGTTGGATTGAACGGGTTTGGGAAATTTTGATCTAGTGCGAAAGATTTAATTATTGACGATCCCTGATATGATATTTTGGTTCGGTCTATGTTTCCTTTTCGCAAAACATCAGCCAATCGAACTACTTTATCACCAATGCTAAACTGAGCATTTGTGTTGGTAACAAGCACTATTCGCAGCTGAATTTCTTTTAATTCAATACCCTTACAATCTACCACAAAACCAAGTTCCTGTCGTTCGTTTATCTGATTTTCTTTATTATTACAATTATTTAAAACACCTAGTACTTGCTGAGTTTTGGAATCAATTAACTCAACTCTGAAATTTATAAAATTGTTTTTTGCTAAAGCGTGTATTACCTTGTCACCATGTGTTGAAGAAAATTTGATATCGTATGATAGATTAGAATTGTCCGTCACAACAAACGGTTCAGTTAGTAGACAATTATTCAATTCTTCGACATTTGTAATCTTAATTGTTTCAGGGATTTCAACAAATTTTATGGTATTACCATCTACAGTTACATTATTAAGCATGAATGCAAATTGAATATGGCTACTTGATGCACGCTTGTTTTTTACTGTGTCAGACTTAATTGAATCATTACTCGAAACCTTTATTGATACAATGCCCCCTCTGCCAAGAACAACTTTATTCATTTCTATATCTTGTTTTTGGATTTGGTCAGAACCAATTGGGCTTGAAATATTAAAAGTGTATGGGATAGCATTAACATTGAAACCCATTGCTTTCATATTCGATAGATTATCGCTATTTCCTATTTGGAGGTATTGTCCTGTTGATGATATTGTCCCAAGTTCATACAAAGTGCTACTATTTGTATAACTATGAGTGTATCCATCCGACCATCCAATGACATATCCATTGGACGCTTTATTCATACTAGTACTTGTCACTCCGCTTCCAAAATACCAATGTCGAAAATACCCCGGATCTTTGAATACTGATACAAGGTCACCATAAGTTTCCCCAATCCAATTAAATCTTGTCCCTTCACCATTAGTTTCTGTTATAAATGTAGGATTTGTATTATTATCAAATGCTGAACCACCTGACAAACAATTATCATACGGTGAATAGATATATGTCTTGACTGTATTACTATTTACATCATAAAATATTGGACCATAATATATTTGTCTTTGTTGAAAATTATCTACATCATCAAATGCAAAATGAAAGAGCCCATCCCCACTTTGAACTCGCACATCAATTACCCCGTGTCTAGCATTTTCACCTGCAATGCCTCCGGCTTCATAATCGACGTTAGATATCCAATTAATTGTTCCATTGGATGCAACATTTCCGTATCGGCCATAGTAACCAGCGATACTGTATGAATGGACTGATGAATTATACCACGTAATTAATATTTTCCCTGCAGTGGTTATTGCAACATTAACATCCCGTGGTGTATTCCAAGAATCCGTTACCAATGCATTTGCATTCGATAAAACAGCATTAAGGGATACATCATAACAAACAGCGACAATGTTATAAATTACTGCGTAGACAATTACTACTCGATTATTATTTACAGCGACAATTGATGGATCCCATCCCCCCGGAGCACTAAATCGAACTTGCCAAGTTGCGCCATTATCAGTACTTGTTTCATACCATACCTTACCGTCTATGCCTTCTGTATGATAAACAAGATGTAACGTACCGTTACCAGTTCTGATAAATTTATGTGAACCATTTGTTGAAAATGAATTTGCAAAATTTGTTGCAAGAGATGGTTTGTAATTTGATGTAATTATAGTATTTGGCTGCTTAAACACCACTCCAGTTTCTAAGGCATTAGCATCGATAAATTCTGCTTGTCCACTAACCACACTCCACTTTAAAAAACTTGCAGTTTTACCATTCCAAGGAACTGTCGATTTTGCTTTTACTTTGTAATAGTCTCCAGACCAACTCGGTGGCCCACTTTGGTTCAAAAATACTCCTTTATACTCAGATCCAGATCCACTCGCATTCGTATTGGGATTAAAAGGAACGGATTTATCAATCGAAACAGCAGACATTCCTCTATTCCTATATCCTCCAAATTTTCCAACTAAATCAACGTCCGGAAACCAAGGGTCAGAAAATCCAGTTTTTATAGCAGGATCAGAAACAGGTACTCCAAAAAATGATACTTGTACTATTGCATTATTTGCTGTTTTAAAAAACGATTTAATATCATTAATACTTGATCTATGGGTTTCATCATCCCAAATTCGAAATGCATTATAATTCAATACACTTGATCCTAAGTTTGTTGTAAAAGTATTAAATTTTTGTTTTGTTCCGATTTTATAATCAGAAGGACTTTTGATATAAAGAATTTCACTTTGCCAATTATACTGTGAGTTAATAACTTTCGAGTCAAGGTGATTCATTAAGACACCTTGGGCATCATAGTGTGCAAAATTTCCGAATGTTTGACCATTTTCATCAAGTTGTGCTAATTTAAATTGATTATAATCCAAGCCGATTACGTAACTAGCTTCCGCAATCTCACTCGCATCATAACCTGATTTATAGGCAATTGCTTTTATTGTTTTACTACTCGATATATATATTCCTGTTACATTATCATATAAAGATTTTGTTGGTCCTGGAGTACTTAAATCGGTAGTATAGAATATTGTTAAGCCGGTGAGGGTTGGATCTGAGCATGAAATCTTTATTGTCTGAGGATCTGGGTAAGTTGATTTTTCAGGAGTAAAAAGTAGTTGTGACACCTGAGGTTGACCGCTGACTTTAAATGTCGGAGAGTATGAATAATTATCCACATTCACCATTATTTTAATTCTGTAGTCTCCTACTTGGACATCTGCTGGGACAATGTAATTTAAAGTATTCTCTCCAATTACACTAGCATAACCATTATTTGGAGAGACTCTAATGTTTTTTATCCAAGAAAAGGATGCACCATTCCACTTTTCAAGAGTGATATCGACATTACCCCCATTATTATCGTGCCATTTAATTTGATAATTTTGGTTCACTTTCCAAGAAGCATTCGCTACTGGAGCTGTCACAGTTATGCATCGATTGACCTCCCAGCCTAAATCCTGCAACAGTGCTAATCCAACTTCGCCTGGTGAATGTATAGCTTCTGCCATACCAAATTGCGGATGAAATAGTGAATTGGCATTACCTGCACCGTAACTATCCTGGTCGAGATGAGAGATACTAGAACCCTCATTAAAAGGATTTGGAGCATACATCTTAGGATAAATATTATTGTTGAGTTTTTTTGCTTTCACACCTTTGAAAAATACTCTACCTCCAACTAAAACATTTCCTAAATTTTCCGAAAGTTTTGGATAGCTGGTTGTATTTGTCAAATCCGTCTCAGAATTTGTAAATTCAGCAACATTAAGCAACTGATAATCAAGCGTTGAACCGTATGACGGATCACCAAAACCCCACGTACCCAACCAGCTTCCCGCAGATTTTGTAGCCAGCATACTTGATGATAAACCAAGACCATGACCAATTTCATGCATTGCAATACTCACAAGATCATACATATTTGCCGGAGTATTACCATCAGTGCCTTTATACCAAACTTTATCTTTGTTAATATTTAATGTTATTTCATATTGTGATGCACTATTTAATTCTTGCCCCGCAATTGCTTCAGCAAGTGCAATAGCATAGCGTGTTTTTTTTAATGGATCTGGAGAATTGCTAAAATTATACGGGAAATCTGTTGGTGAACAATCGGCCAATATCTGCTGAGTAGTGTAGGTCTTCCAATCGACGAGAATTTTTATCGGAATTGTAGAATTGATAAGTTGTGACCATATCTTTACAGCATAATCAATAGCAGTTTTGGTATCAGCTGGAACAGTTGCTGTATATGTAGTTGTAATCGATACTGTTGCTGCTTTTTGAAGTCCTATTCTCTGTGTAAATATTGCAGGAGGCGGAATCTTCGTAAAATAATTAACGTTTAGCCCTTCGGAACCTTGATCATTGTCAAACTCCTGAAGCTGGGCTATAGAAGGCAATGTTGATACTATTAAGGCAATTATGATACTAAAAAACCTATATTTCTTTCGCATATAAGATTCCTTTAATATTTTATGTAAACTCAGTGAGATATATTGTTTGACTAGGTATCAAAACTCTAAAATATTTTTTGTAAATTGGTGTAAGCAAACAAAAAGGCAATGTTATTCCTTTTGGAATAATAATCGTGATCTCATCATGAAACCTTTCGTTTGCCGTTACACATCCTGTGTGGTTGCCGCCATACAGGATGTTTTTTATTTTCGACGCCCTATTGAAACCACCGCCCTTTCTGCTTTAAATCCTACCAATACGACAGTATGATTGTTCACCGCAATTGATGAATACCAATCTGCACTCCCTGCAAGTTCAGTATATTGATGCCAGGTTATCCCATTATAGTGTGCAACAAATGCACCGTTACCAGATCCATTGACAAAAATATCATTCAGACTATTCCCACGCACATTTTGAATAACAATCGTTTCAGAAAAACTTGTCCCTCGCCACTGTCCTAAAGTATTATCATAAATTCCACCTCTTGCCGCAGCCACAAATAAAGGAAATCCCTTGACACTCCACACCGAAAATACATCTCGTGGTATCCCCCATTGAATCGAATCGACCTTAGTCTTATTTGTAATTTTCAATATTTTTGCATGCGATGGAGGATTGGGATATCCTAAAACGGCACAATAAATTTTTTCGGTTTGATCTTTTGGGTTAATAACGCCATAGACATCGAATATTTGATCGGTAGTACCGCTTTGGAGTTTTTGCAACAAAGTATTGCTATTAAAAGCCAGTGAGCCGTTCTCGCCAACAACATATACTCCATTCACAGAGCACCACATTTTATTTATCTTGTTAGGACCCCAGAGCGAAACAAATGCTTCTTGAGGAATAAAATCATTCCCATCCCAATGAACCAATCCGTTTCCACCGAACCATATATCGCTTTTACTGGTTGCACAAATTGCACTAATGGGATTCACGTACGATTGTCCAACCATTCTATAGGGGACTTCCTGAAGCGAAATATTTTTTCCCTTCACTACTGCAGCATTATACATTTTTTCGCCTATTGGCGTGGCATCCTTTATATATATTTCACCAACAATGTATATGAGCGTGTCATTAATAATGACTGCATCATTTAAGATACTTGCTGATACTCCTAGATCACCAAGATTGTATGTTTCCCATGCAAAGTCATGCTGTGTTGTATCTTTTGTTGTTTCTTGTATTTTGGCATTCCAATCACCAGAGACCAGTTCATAAGTATATAATGTCCGAGGTCGCAGTGAATCGTCAATAATCACAGAATCACTACCGGTTAAAGAAATAGTGATTATTGTAGAGTCATTACGTTTAAGCGATACTATTCGGTTTAATTCACTTGAGGAAAGTGAAATTTTGAGAAATACTTCTGTGCTTGAAACATCAAAGATACTCACCGCTAGCGGATTGGTCGGTTGAGGGCATGTAGTGCAAGGAACATCATCTTTTGGACAACCAGAAAAAAGAAGGGAAAAGAAACATGCGAAAATAATATTTTGAATTATTGTATTCTTTTTATCGTTGAATTGTTTCTGTTTACATGTAATTTTATCAGTTTTTTTTTGTTGAACTATTTTTGCAGATACGATATCCATGAATTTATAACAAAATTAAAAAACTATTGTTAATAACGAAAGCGATTAATTACTGAATATTTTGATTAACTGTACAGTTTATTTTCTATATTTACCATCACGTAAATACGTTATATTTTATTTTTTTTCTTGATTCCAAGTTTTTGGCCAAAGAGGGAACTAAAACTGAGAAATTGAAAATGAGATTAAAGAAAGTATACAATTACGATGTAGCCCCTTGAATATGCAACAATTAATAAGGTCCCAAAAAATTCAGTCAAAGAATACTTTGTACATACATATATCCGAAAATATTCTATTTTGGAGCCGGTTATACAATTTTTTTTCACTTTTTAGAAAGTCCCTCGTCAATCAGGACGATATTATCTGAAAGAAACGTCAATTCCTATATAATGAAAAGGGCCAGGTTGTTATGCTTTCATTGTTTTAATAATAATTTCAAATAAATTGATCCAAGCTATACAAAACCTCGAATAGATAATTTTTTGAAATGTCCAATTGATTTATCAACTCTCCCATAATGACATAATTATCGATTGCCTAAAGAGCTTAAGAAAATACTCAAATCTGAGTATTGCAATTTGAATTAATCCCTTATAGCATTTCCCCGCAATTCACATTTTCATCAATATTATCTTGGGGTGTGCGATGAGCGCTTTCAAACGAGTTGTTTTGTCATTTGTGGCACTGTTTTTAGTTACTTTTACAGTAACATCAATAGTGAAGACACAAACGGGGATTAATCATAATCATGTGGTCTCCCTAGCCACTGCTGAAAAGTATGTAACCAATTTTAGGAACAACCCCTCAGTTCCTCAAATAAAAGGCGGAATGTTCGATCGGAACGTCTTTGATGCTATTTTAGGGCAAACAGGTTGTGTCGGAATTCGTTATTATTATGCAAAAAAAGACGATGGATCAGCTACACTAGTCGTCGTTGGTGTAAATAGCGCGGGAAACGATATGGAAAATGGCATCATTGCAGAAGAAATTAATCCATGTCCTCCCATTTGTGCAAGTCCGGGAGTACTCAATAAATAGTTCATGAGACCACCCCTCTTATCATATATCGCAATGGCAAGTTCAGTCTTTCCATTGACAATAGGATTACGTCATTGGAAAACATTGGACAAACCCTTGCGATATTTTACCCTCTTTTTGTTATTAACGGTCTTACAGATTGGATTAGAGTATTATTTAGGGAGAATAAAAGCTTCCACTCACCTCTTATCAGATTATTATCGTTCTATTGAAGTAACATTTCTACTTCTATTATTCAGACAATTCATATTACCTCAAATAAAGAATAGGATCGTCTTTTCATTTTTGGCATTCTATTTCTGCTTATGGCTGGTCGTCTCGCAATATTTTTATACTCCTGATCACTTGAATATCCCCATGGCCGTAACTGCAAGAATACTTCTTGTCAGCTGCGCCATGATTGTACTCTATTCCTTGGTACATAAAACCTCTGCCTTCCTTATTCCAATATACAAACAGTACATTTTTTGGATTGCGATTGGTGTTTTGACCTATTGCACCGGCACATTTATGGTGTTAAGCCTTGGGAATGAAATACTGAAATACGGGGCAGATTATTTCATTGCAATGTGGCATATTAATTGGACATTTTTCATTCTCTCAAACATGTTCTTTTCTTGGTCATTTATTGTAGCGACTAAATGAGTCAATTGAGCATTATCATCATTGTCGGGAGTATCATCACAGTAACAATTACTGTTGGATATGTTTTGCTTGCGTTAAAAAGCAATAGAACGATTGGTAAATTGACAGAACAAAATATTGCTGAAATTAATTCAATTAATTCAGCATATAAATAACATATTTTTAACATTTAACGGAGGTTGTCATGAAAGTAGCCAAAGTTGTTTTTATGGTGCTCACAGTTCTTGTTTTGATTGTGGGGTTCACAAATATTTCTAATGCTGATTTAAGATATTGTGATGATGTTTGCCAAACTGTCTCTGGGGGTTGTGGATTAAATTGTCAATGTCCCGGAGGCTCAGCGATGTCATGTTGGTCATGGCATTTAGGTGCATGTGATGGTTTATCACATTGGTGTAATGCGGAATAAACATCAAAACTCCTTGAGCAAAAAGAGCTCAAGGAGTTTAATACTCATTTTAAATAAGTATTAAAACATTTGAAAAAGTAAATTAATTAAAAATTAGGACAGTATTTGAATGTGGATATTTATAAAAAAAGAATGATGATTTTTTGGTAATTATGTGAAAGCAAAACCTAAATATATCTGGGCGCAGAATATTTTAAGGTTGTACGAATGAAAATGTAATCCTAAGTCGCCTCTCAACAAACACATAGAGGAAATATATTGAACTTCACGATTACAACGAAAGATGCTCTTGAAATAAAAGGTTCGTAATAGTATTTTAGCGATTATGCCTCATCGAGTCATCAGCGGAGGCCAAATTCGCCTACCGTAGTATACACTTGACTAGTACGCACCGGCAGGTTAAAAACAATGTTTTTTTCAGTTGCTCCAAGATTTCGTATGTTCTTATGTCGTCAGCCAAAATACATCCAATAAAATTCAATATCCCCCATTGAAAGCCCAAATTCGAATTCACAAAGGAGGGAATTTACTTAACGAAGCTATTGGTACTCCAAACTATTGGTTTAACAATTAACTCCAAGATTGTTGGCCAGACGCTATAACGATTGTTTCTGATAAAGCCCTAGGTTGATATTTAGTTAACTGAAAATAAAGTGACATCGTTATTGTTTTTGGCACCTGTTGTATTTGATGTAACCGCATTTAGAAAGCCTAACCTTGAACAATCCACAGAAAACATTTTTTATACATTTAATAAAATTGTCAAATTTATTGATTTTACTATGACTCAGCATAAAATATTGGAATTACATTTACTCTATGATTACATTCTTACATAATTTCCTAATGATAAATGAAGATTTTAATAAAAATATTATTACAAAGTATAATACTAATTAGCAGTTTATTATTCTCTCAAATCCCTAATGGAATCTTACATCGCCAAACCAACCGCGCAAGTCAATTTGAGTTTTCTATATTTAACAGCGGTCTTCTCTACGGGGATTATGATGAATTTGGAAAAAATTTAGAATACGATAGAGGATACGCAGCTGCAACTGCTTTGTGGCCGAGAGGATCTAATCACATGGGGGCAGGCTGGGCATATAATTTTTGCGGATTAGGATTCTTAGCAAAGAAAGGAACTGAATATTATTTTCGTGAAGCTTCATACATTCCTATTTTTCGATCAGATTTTAATATTAACCATGGCCCATTTTACGGTATGGTTCCAGGTCGAGTTGGCGATCTGAATGCTGGGTATGATGAAATATACAACGGTATAGGGTGGAAATATATAGATGATAGAGACTATATCGTTTATTCAAGCTTAGATTATGATTCTAACGGCGTCGATATTTCCGGTAATAATTATAATGATTGGCCGATACGCAGCGTCAACGGATCAGAAAAATATGTTGCCGAACCACTGGACCGATCAAAATATAAACCTATCTATAAATCTGATGAAGATTTTATCACCGTATACAAGGATACTGATACCAGAGCTTATCGAGATTTTCAAAAAAGTAGACCTCTCGAACTAGAAGTGCATCAATATGTTTATACTTGGAGAGGTAAATCATTAAAGAACACAATACTATTTCGATACGATTATATAAATAAAAGTCATTCACAAATAGACAGTTGTTATTTCATTTGGGATCATGGTGTTCAGTACTTGATGCGCCCAACGACGTTTGGCATTTATAATACAATAATACCAACATCAACGAATTTTTTATCTGAACAAAATTTAATTTACCAAGAAGAAAAAGATACCATCATAAATAGCAACATAGAATTCAGGTGGACGGCAACGAAGCATCCTCCCGTGCTTGCCGGTTCGCTTCTTTATTCCCCGGCGGACATTATTGGAAACAAAGGAAGAGCAATTGACGGAGGACCGGCCGGAAGATTTACCATACAGTATTATAATCATACGCAGACGGGTTATACCTACATTAACATATTTATGGATACAATTCGTACTGAAGAAATATTCTATCATAGACTGATACAAAATAAATATATAAGCCCATATCAAAGACAAATAGACTTACAAGATACGCCAATCATACTGTCTTCACCATTTAAAGTAATTCCTGGAGATACTGCACGATTCGTTTCCGCTATCCTCTTTGCAGACAATAAGAATCAAATGCTCCAATTAAACGATTTGTTAAAAAGAGTCTACGAATCAGGTTTCAAGACCCCCTCGCCGCCCGATCCACCAACGGTGACATCGAAAGCATTGAACAGAAGAGTCTATTTAGAGTGGGATAAATCAGCCGAATCAAGCGTTGACCCGATCATTCCTGATACAATGAGCAAAGCGTTTGCAGGATACAGGGTCTACCGTGCAGTTAAAGAGACTGGCCCGTTCAAATTATTAAAACAGTGGCAGGGGGATACGCTCTCCCATGATTATTTCGACAAAGGGGATGATATCGGGGGATTGAAGAACAATGTCACGTATTATTACAAGGTGGTATCGTTCGATGCCGGAGATACATCCATTGAATTGGAGTCGATGGAATCTCCCGCAGTGTTGGATAAAAACCTTATCGTCATTACACCAATAACCGCCTCATCTAATTATTCTGCACCGAACTCCGACGGGACACAAGCAGGCGGATCGTTTGGGGATATTGGAACGATCACACTGGCGCCGACCAATGTGACTAATTATAAGACATTCTTTGAAGGGAAAAACCTGCAAATCAATCTCACCAGCATCACCAATGGTGTAAAATACTTCTTCCCGATTACAATCAAAGACACTTTAAATAATCGAGTTCAGAATGAAGTCATTGATGTAAACCTGTTTGTTCATGGGACCAATGAGAGCAAGGGGATGAAATCGGGAACAGCAGTAGTAAAAGATATCTTCGGACTTGGCGGAGCACATCTTGAGGTAAAGTATAGCTTCGAACAATTGGCAGATTCATTCAAGGTGAGTGGAACAATCCAGTCAGTAAGCGGCGCCGATGTTCCGATCATTACGCAAGACTCGTTAAGTTACACCGGCATCACCGATTATTCACCTTACACATCATCTTCCCGGAAGATATCCATTCGATTCACCGGCAGTGGGATCGATACAGCAAGTTTAGTCTTCAAAAGAATAATCCCGTACCTGACACTGGAAGTATACGATGAAGCTACAGGTCAACCAATAGACTCGCAATATACATTTTCGGCACACGGTATCCGGGCAGGAACCTCGACATCCTATACTGGTAAACCAAACCGTTATTATATAAGTGGAGTAATCAGTAATAACGAGACATGGGAGTTCGGCCATGTGCTGAGATATTACAACAGCCGGGTTGTTTTAGACTTTACTGATCGGGGTGTTGGATCAGGCAAGACCGGAGCAGCACTGTTTTGGGGGAGCGTTCACAAAAGCGGGACGAAAGACTTTACAGTGGGTGATCGGGTAAATATTACTTGGGGTGGTGGAGTAAAAGCAAACTTCCCGAAGGATGCGATATTGACCATTACCAATAGGAATACCTCGGTCTCTACTGTAACTGATCAAATGATGGACAAGATCAGGATCGTTCCCAATCCGTATCTTGTCAGGCACGAGGCGCAGTGGGGATCACCGGAGATTTACTTCAACTACCTACCGGAGGAGTGCACGATCCGAATCTATACGATTGCGCTTGATCTCGTGAAAACGATCTACCACAAAGGTGGCTCGCGCTCGGTATGGAACCTGCAGACGGAAGGTGGCCAGCTCGTTGCCAGCCAGTTGCTCTATGCGTACATTGAATCATCG
>Ga0172379_10001762_pt1 | contig 41495 bp, 41 predicted proteins | sample GrowelOW334metaG_FD_119756 | JGI IMG/M metagenome (GOLD analysis project Ga0172379, IMG submission 119756) | Groundwater microbial communities from an aquifer near a municipal landfill in Southern Ontario, Canada - Groundwater well OW334 metaG | ecosystem: Environmental > Aquatic > Deep... | reverse complement strand
AGAAAAGACCCAAGGTTCTTTCTCCACTATCTCCTTTAAATTACTAACCTAAGAATTATATGAAGAATATGTAGCTCAAGCACGTTTAAAATTTTGTTTTATTAATAATTTCTCATTTTTTGATGTTTTCTCAGTTATATTTATTAAGTTTGTTTGGGTTATTTAAGAATAAGATAAAAGGTGATTATATGAGAAGGCTCTTTAAATTTAGATATCCCAAGTTAACTCTACTTGTAGTTATTGTGGGAATTGCTTATTACATTTTTTCTAATCAAATTGTGCAAGAATTCTTTTTAAGATTGAATGGATTTGGATATGTTGGGGCATTTATTGGAGGGTTGTTATTTTCTTTTGGATTTACCACTCCCTTTGCAATTGGTATTTTGATTTCACTTATTATAGATAATATTTTGTTATCAGGAATTATTGGAGGATTTGGTGCTATGCTTGCTGATTTGGTTATATTCAAACTTATAAAATTTTCATTTATGGATGAATTTAAAAAATTAGGAAAAAATTCTGAGATGAGAAGGATTAATTTATTGATTAAAAATAGTTTTGGGCATAAAATTAGAATTTATTTAATGTATGTTTTTGCAGGTATTTTAATCGCTTCTCCTCTGCCAGATGAAACTGCGGTGATTTTGCTTGCTGGATTAACTCGAATAAAAATTGGGCAACTTGCAATTTTGAGTTTTGTTTTTAATACAATTGGAATTTTGATTTTATTATTGATTTAATAATTATTACTGTTCAGTAGCCAAGAAAGTTTAAATAGTTTTTGTAGTTATTTTATATATGCGAATTTTGTTAGCAAAGGGTAAACAAAAATGGTTGATTTTACTAGCAAAACAAAAAGATAGCTGGCAAATTTTTTCTAAAAAGATAAGCATTTCTGATAGATATCTAAGAAATGATTTAATACAAGAGAAAAGAACATTAGACGAGGAAAAATATCATTTATTGTGTAATCTTGCAGGAATTAATTTTGATAAATATATTTTGAAAAAAATGGATGATGATTGGGGAAGATCCAAAGGAGGAATTAATTCCCCCAAGAATAAAAAAGTAATAAAAATTCCGGAAGAAAATGAAGATTTAGCGGAAGTTATTGGAATTATTTTGGGAGATGGTCATGTTGAGGAGTTTATCAAAGATAAGAAAATAAGGTGCTATGGAATTAAAATTGCAGGGAATGCTTATGATGATAAGGATTATATAACAAATTATATACCCTCCTTATTTTTTAGAGTTTTTAAAGAAAAAGGGACTATTTCTTTGTGTAGAAATTCTAAAGCAGGATATTATAAATTGTATGGGAAAGAGTTTGTTGAATTTCTTAAATCTAAAGGTATTAACTCAGGTAATAAATTGAAAAATAACCAAGGGATTCCTAATTGGATAAAAATTAATAAAAAATTTATGATAAACTGTTTAAGAGGTTTAATAGATACAGATGGTTCGGTTCATCTTATATCCAAAAATAATAAGAATTTGAGAATTAATTATACTAGTTATATACCTAAATTATTAAATGATGTTAGGCAGGGGTTGATTGATTTAGGTTATTCACCTTCCAAAATTATAAATAATCGGCAGATATTTTTAACCTCTAAAAAGGATGTTGAAACGTACATAAAAAATATAGGATTTAGCAATCAAAAAAATTTAAATAGGATAAAAATGTTAGGAAAGGATAATGCCCTCGTCGTATAGAGGCCAAATCCTTTTCTGGAGTATAATCTAGATAGGAGGCTATGTATTCCACCCTCTCAAGCTGAGGTTCAGTCGATGAGATAATAACCTCTGTCCTCTTAGGACAAGCGTTTATCCTGAGACACCTTTAGATTTTCGAAGAGGTGATTTGGAGAACGGTGGCGACCCGAGTTCGAATCTCGGCGAGGGCATTATTTATTTTTAAGAAACAGAGGAAAATCTCTACTCGAGTTCACATTCGCTGGAATTTTAGGTAAACTTATGAATGCTCATGTAAACTCTCGGCGGGAGCATTTATCAACAACTATATTCAACTACTCTGCTTTATAATATGAGTTTTAAGAAGAGGTTTTTCAAAAATTCTATTTGATTCATATAAATCTTTATAAAAGAGAGTTGTGGAAGTTATATATGGAAAAGCCAAACGGGAAAAGGGAGTGTGATATGTCTTGCCTTGCTCAATTGAAGCAGAATTATTCTGACTATTACTTAAAATATGATCTTCCTAGTTTTGAGGATTTAAATAGAGAGTTTTCTATTGAGAGAGCTTCTGATGTGGAGAGTGATTTTCCTTTGAGGGAGATTAAAAAAGTTGTAGCAGATAAATTGCAGAATTATTTGAGATTTATTGAAGCATTGTTGAGTCCAACTGAAGCTTCTATTTTTGTATTTTCTATTGTGCGTTCAATAAGTGTTGAGGATAAAAAGAGATTGACAGAGGTTTATAAAAAATTAGCTAAGATAAATCTTGAACTTATTGAATTAGATGTGGATTATGATGAGAAACTTGAGGCAGAATTTGTAAAAAAATGTTTCAATGAATGGAATTCTATAAAACCTGAATTGAAAAAGTTTTTCAAAGATATGAATGGAAGTTGGGGAAACAAGATTGAATTTACCAACGAAAATTATTTTGGGTAAACTTTACGAGTTGTTAATGTAACGAATTTTAAGATAGATTGTGCCTTAGATTATTCATACTTTTTCCATATTTTTACTCATAAGATTATCAGAGAACCTAAGAATTATATTGATAATATGTGGCTCAAACACGTTTGGAACCTGATTTATTAATAATTTAGTTTTAGATTTAGTTTTTTGTAATAACATAGCTTTAAAAATCATTTTTTCTGAGTGTTTATATCAAAAATGAAAGATAATTTACTTAGAAAAGTTGGATGGATATTATTACCAGTTATATCTGCGGGTTCAATTTATGGTTCTAATCTTGGATTAGCAGAAACGAAGGTTAGAGGAAGAGATCCTGATGTTTTGGAGGTGGTTAATTATATTAAACGGAATGGTAATAAAACTACTATTAGAGATACTAACATTTGTCATGGGAAATTGCGTATATTTAATTCTTGGACAATGTTTGATGAGGCTGGAAAAGTTAAATTAACTTATACAGATTTTGGAAATAGTTGTAAAGATTATATTTTGTCAGATAATGTTGTGGGAAATAATGATGAATTGTCTATTTTGTTTAGTAATAGTTCTTATGACAAAAGGCATATTGAAACATATCTTGATAAAGGGCTTGATGGAATTCCAGAAAAAATGGATTATGTTAGCGATAGCGGTAATTTTTCATATCGAGGTGATATGCCTGATACATTTAGGGAAAGAAATGCAAGAGCATATTACAAGCAGATGCTTTTTAAGATTAAAAATATGGTTGCAAATAATCAATTAAGAAAGAAAGCTAATAGAAATAGCAAGAGATGATTTAAGCTACATAAAGCTTAAAAATTGATTTTTTATTGGGATTTTATGTTAGCGGTACATTTTCAGTTTATGAAGGAGGGTTGGGAATTAGCAGAAGATCTCTTTGAGAGAGATAATATGTTCGTTGCTTCTATTGTTCCTAATTTACTTGATAGGACTATGAAAACTGAGGAAGGTGGGGAAATTTATGGAAGAATTCATCCTCCTGAAAACTATTATCCTGATTGGGCTATACAGATGTTTAAAGAAAACAGGAACAATCCTAGAATTTTGTGGGCACAAGAAGGATATAGGCATTGTTGCGGAAGATGTTTTGATAGATATGAGCAAAGGGGAGGCAGGGAAGCAGATAAGGCTCCCGATCCTTTTCATGAGCATGTTTGTCTTGATGGGAATGTACAAAATCTTGAAAAACAAATCGAAGTTATACAAGCGGGGAAAAAATTGATTCAAGAAAAACTTGGAATAACTCCAACAGCTTATTGTCCTCCAAATCATATGTATAATAAGGATACTAAATTGGCTGTACAGAGTCAAGGATTTGTTTATTTTATGACAAGAAATGGTTTTGATTATTTTAAAGAAGGATTAGTTGAACTTCCAGTTCATTTTGATGAAAATGGGTTAATTATTCTTCCTGAATCAAAAAGTAGAAAGTCACCTATTGTCATGACTTATTTTGATCATATTAATGATGGAAGATTTCCAGATTACAATTCAATTATCAATTCTTTTGTTCCAATGAGTATAATGGAAGAACCTAAAATAAAAAGTTGGTTAAGTGATGAATTAATAGTTGCCTATAAAAAATTGAGAGATTTTAAGAAAAGATAAAGAGCGTTTTTACATCAACTTTTCAAACAATTCTTCAAGAGAAATTTCTAATAATGCTACAGGCATTTTGATGTGCCAATTTTTTAATATTTTTGGATGGACTTCTGTAAGGTATCCTATGATTTTATTATCCAGAAGTATTTCTGCAACTCTTCCATCAATTGAATAACTCAATGGTTCGGCTGCTAGGGGTTCTTTTAATTCGAGCTTGATACTTAACATTCTACTTAGATATTCTAAGATTTGTTTTAATTCGGTAAAGTTTCCGGGTGTTATCGCTATTGCGAGGGATTCTTTTTCGAATATTTCCTCTGTTTTTTCATTCAACTCAAAAATTCTTCCAGATTCGAATATTTTTTGGGGGTATTCTGAGTCTACATTTTCACTTAGGTTTTTTAAAATATAATGAGCTAAATCTTTTCTTAATATATTATATTCGGTTTTTGAGGCTTCAACCTCAATATAACCTTTCTCTTGCTTTTCTTGAATTCCTTGATTGGTAAATTGATCTTTTATTGTGCTAAGATGAAAATTTGAAACTTCTAAGAGATTGAGACCTGCAAGAATTTCTGCTATTTTTCTTTTGATGGTTTCTTTTTTATCTTCTTCCCCAATTGTTGAGATGCTTGGTATTTCTGGAACAAGATTTTCATAACCATATGCAACAGCTACATCTTCAATTAAATCAACTTCATGAAGAATGTCGGTTCTCCAAGCTGGAATTTCAACAATTCCTTTATTATAATTATGTCCCATTCTTTCAAGATAACTCTTTATTTGTTTTTCATTTAAATTTAATCCCAATAATTTATTTGTGTTTTCAATTGAAATTGGCATTTTTTCTGGGGAGAGGTCTGGAGTTAAAGTTTTTTTACCATAATCTAATTCCATCTGATAAATTTGACCCCCCATATCTGCTAGAGCGGTAACAATTATGTTAAGACATTTTTTTAAAATTTCAAAATCAAAACCAGAACACTCAATAAAAACGTCTTTTGTATCCTCAGTTATTTTCCCAGTATTATGCGAATTAATTATTGGGGGCATACTTAATATTTGATTGTTTGCATCTGTGAAAATTGGGAATTTGGATTTTCCTGCTAAAAGATGAGCATATTCTCTTCCAGTAGGATGTCTTTGAAGAATTTGAAGTCCGTTCATTTCTCTGTCCATTTCAAGAGGTATAAATTTAATTTGGTCAGGTTCGAGGGCTTTGAAGGTTATTGGAAGAGTTATTTTTTCTAAAGGATAAATTCCTATGGCAAGTTTTTTTCTTTTTCTTCCAATTGTTACATGAAGCTTTTCCTGAATGTCTATTATTTCTTTTATTTTTTCATCATTGAATTTTAAATTTTTAACTATGGCGCATGCTGTGAAAGGACGAATCTTTTTTACTGAATCATCAATTTTAACTTTGTAATTATTTTCTGGCTTATTTATTTTATAGCTAACTAGACCTGTTTTTTTATCTAGGAAAGACAACATTGCTTTTTTGAATCCTTGATAGGATAAAAGGTCTGGTCTGTTTGGAAAAATTTCAACTTCAAATTCCTCATCTGTTATATTGTCAATTGGAGTTCCAAGCATAGAAATTCTATCTTGCATTTTTTCATCAAGCTTGCCTACTTCTTTTTCAAATAGTTTTTTTGGTATTTTTACGTTTGCCATTTTATTTTATCCAGTACCTCATTTTTCTTGTTTTACTTAAATCATTTTTGTACAATTCTCTTAGGTCTTTTATGTCATAATAGCTCATCAACATTCTATCAAATCCAGGACCCCAAGCTAAAACTGGGATGTGTTTGCCTAATAATGGAATTGTAACCTCTGGTCTTAACATTCCTGCTCCACCCAATTCCCACCATATTTTTCTTTCAGGATGCCAAACATCAACTTCCACACTTGGTTCGGTGTATGGAAAGAAGCTTGGTCTGAATCTTACTTTTTCATATCCCATTTTTTTAAAGAATTGTTTTAAATATCCCAAAAGATGTCTGAAGTTTGCATTTGGATCTACAACTATTCCTTCAGTTTGATTGAATTCAAATCCATGAGACCAGTCAACAGTTTCATTTCTAAAACATCTACCTACAGCAAAGAATTTTACAGGAAGATTTTCAGGTTTTAACTTTGATAAAGTCTGACTTGAAAGACAGGTGGTGTGGGTTCTCAAAACAGCTTTTTGTGCTTCTAATTCATTCCATTCATATCCCCAACCTTTGCTCCCCCCAACTCCTTTTTCATGAGATTCTTTAACAGCATTTATTATTTTTTTATCTGGAAGCTTTATTTTTTTGTTTATGAAAAAAGTATCTTGCATATCTCTTACTGGATGATCTTGGGGTTGGAAAAGTGCATCGAAATTCCAAAAACTGCTTTGAATCATATTTCCCGACATTTCTTTAAATCCCATCTCAGTCCAAACTTTTCTTGCATAGTCAGTTGATTGGTTTACAAAGTGCCTTTTTCCTCCAGTTATTGAAGGTACTGAACTTGTTAAATCGTATCTTCGGAATTTTTTCCCTCTCCAGAGTTCTTTTTGTATTAATTCAGAATTTATTTGTTCAATATAATTTTCTTGCTTGATTCCTTTTTTCATTAAATCTTTTCCTAATTGAGTTATTTCTATGCTTACTGTTTTTTCTTCTTCAATTAGAATAATATCTTTTCTTTTTTCTAGAGTTTTTAACGCAAATAATTGTTCGGGAGTTAATGCATTGTATTCTATTGGGAGAATTTCCAAGAATTTTTCTTCAAGAGATTTTTTTGATATTTCTTCTTTTGAAGCATTGAATACTATTTTTTCATTTTTTAGTTCAATCATAGCTTTTCTTTTTAGTGCTCCAATTGAGGCTTTGAATTCTTCATCGCTTAATTTTGATTCTTTTGCGGCTTCTTGTAAAGAGATTATTCTTTTTTCTGCTAATAAGTTTAGAAGACGTCTTTCTGGAAGTCCTTTATTTCTATATAATGCCCCATTTACTCCCACATCCACTATTTTTTTTGAGGTTGTTGAGAGGATTAGTATTTTTTTATTTTGAAGGAATTCTAAAGAACGGAGGACAGAAGTTTTATCTAGATTTGTCTTTTTGCATATATTATTAATATCTTTTTCATCCAAATGTTGCATTACTTTTCTTTCATTTGGGCTTAGAGATTCTAGGAGGCGTTCCATGTAAGTTATAATAAATAGGTGTATTAAAAAGTTTGTGTATTTTGATTTAATTATCACCTCTTTTGACGAATTGTTAATAATACAAGTTTCAAGAATAAGTTTATCAGATTATTTGTTGGGAGCTACATATCATATATAACAATTATGAGGATTATAATAAATTTAAAATGGAAAATAATTATACTTAAATGTCTGGGTTATTCTTAATATATCAAAGTCTCTTATTACTTCTGAGAACTTCTTTCTTAGGTCTGTAAGAATATTATATAATTCATCCTCATTTTCTGTTTCAAACTCAATTTCCCAGTCCCATGAGCCTATTAATTTAAGCAATTGTGTTGCTTTTTTATGGTTTGCAATATAGCTTTGTAAAGCTTTTTCATTTTCTGAGTTAAAATTTTTTGTTCGGAGGATTATTTTGTAATGATTTATTCCTATGTTTTGGAGATTTGGATAGCATCCGTATTTTACAATTATTTTGTTTTTTTCAAGTTTCTTTAATCTGTAATTTATTATATCTCTTGTAAGCTTGGTTTTTTCAGCCAAATCTATTATATTGATTCTTGTGTTGTTTGAAATTTCTTTTAAAATTTTAACATCTGTTTCATCCAACTCGTAAAATTGTGAAGGTTTGCCATAAATAAATTCTGGAGGGGCTGTTTGATTTAGGTATTCCCTTGGATAAATTGGAGAGTATTCTGTTAATAGAATGTCTTTTTCCAGTATAAATTTTGAATAATGCACTAAAAATTTGTTTAATATCTCTCCAAGCTCGAAATTAGATTTTGCAATTATTGAAACAGCTAAATCCCATTTGCCTCTTATCTGGGCGAGCCAGACAGAATTTTTATTCTTAATCCAATAGTCAGTTATTCTTTTTTCATCTTCAAGTGTGATGTTCTGGAATTTGAAATATATTTTATACTGGGAATATCCTAGTTTAGTGAAATCAATAGTTGTATAGAAATTGAAGATGGCTTTTTCTTTTAACAATCTCTGAATTCTGTATTCAACTGCGGGTTTGCTTAGTCCTATCTTTTTAGCTATCTGGCTGTTAGTGTAAGCCGAATTTTCATCGAGTATTGTGAGGAGTTTTCTATCTTTTAGGTCGAGCTTGAGGGTCATATGTTAATATATGTGTATAATGTTTATAAATATTGCTCAAAAGTAATAAAATAGATAAATAAGTATTAAATATGTGTAAAGAGTAGTTACTCTTAAGGAATAAATATATGGAGATTAAAATGACTGATTTAATATCATTAAAAAACAGAGAGAAGGAAAGAAAATCCCAGATAGAGCTTAAAGCCTCTGAAGATGAATCTTTGAGAAAAAAGAATCAATTTGAAGAGTCAAACACATTAGCTGTTGGAAAATTATTGGATATGTTTCAAAAAGAACATCTAAGAATAGGAGAAACTGCCGAGGCAGTAATTTATTCGGGAACTCCTGAAGAATACTCTTTAACCGACAGAATGATTATTAGAGGTAAAATAGAGGACATTCAATATGAGCCATCTTCTGGAAAGGAAGGTATTTTAATATTAAAAAAATGTAAACTACTTTCTAGGAAAAGTAAGATTCCTTTTTCTCAACTAATTGGATGGGAATATCAACCTGAGAGAAGAGACGCAGAATTAAAAAGATTGGAAGATGAAAACAAAAAAAGAATAAAAGAATATGAGCAAAAGGAAGCAAGAAATTATTATTTAGTGAGTAGAGGAGATGGATGGAAAGGAAATCTTGTCAATTTAGCTATTCCTGAATTGTGTTTGTTGAATTTTGAAACTGCAAGAAAAATTATTGAAAATATGTGCGGTTATAGAAATGAATGGAAATTTGAACACGCTATTGGTAGAGGAAGAATGACCGGGAGTGGACAAGGAAATTTGGAAGTTGCTTGTGCATCCGATAAAAAAGATAGAATTATTGGAATGATCCCAATATATCAAAATATGGGTACCCCTGGTTCAACAAATAATCCATCAGTTATATCTGATTTTAGTGCAGGGACTCATTACGTTTCTCCTACTTTTTCTTCAATCGCTCAAATTGAGAGCCCTGAATTAAGAGAGTTTGTTGGTAGATTTTATGAGGGACTTTATGAGACTAATCTAAAGCAGAAGTTTTACGGAGAATAAAATGACAGAACAACCAATCGATGGATTTGAATTTATACTAAATCAAATAAAAAGTCCCATTGAGAGAGCTAAAGCATTGTATGAACTTGCGAGTAAAGGAGTTCAAATTCCTAAAGAAATCGCTTCCGAGTATGTGGTTTATTCTCTTTTTGTTCAACGTAATGGTTGGGATCCTCGTGGTTTAAATCTAGGATTTGCAGAGGATTTTGCAAAACATACTGGTTTAAAAGAAATTGCAGATTTGCTCGCAGGAAAAATGGACTATGATCGCAGATTTACAAGTGATCAAAATTATTTAGATTCAACAAGATAATGAAAATGATAAAAAATAAAAGACTTTTTAAAAATATTGGGTTAGTATTAGGTGTTCTCGCATTTGAGTCACTTCTTTTTCTGAGCTTTGGTTATTATGATAATTCCAAACAAAGATATAAATGTGAAAATGCTATTAACAGACATTATAATATTTCTGATAATTTGGAATCCTATTGTAATGAAAGTTGTATTAGAGACAAATTGGAAGAGGTAATCTACGATTTAGATATAGCTAATAATCATTCTATGGGTTTGGATGAAGCTTATCGGGTTGCAAAAGAGAGATGTGGGGAGAAATAAAATGAAAAATGAAGTAAAACAAAATGAATATATTTGGTTACGACAGGCAATTGCATTTGTAGTTGGAGTTGGTTCACTTGTTGGGTTAGTTAGTGGACTAGAGTTTTTAACAACTAATATATATAAAATGAATTGTCGTCAAGAAGTTTCTTATTATTATAAAAATTCTAAACCTGAAGATTTTTGTCAGACTCGTTGTGTTGCCGAAAGGACATGGCGACTGATTGATACTTATCAAGGTAAAATTGATTTACAAGAGGCTTATAAAATTGCTGAAGATAGATGTGGGGAGAAAAAATAAAAATGAAAAATCTTGAAAGAGATGCAGGATTATTTGAATTAACAGATTTTGAGGGTGAAGGACATTTTGGAATAGATTTCGGGTCTTATTATTTTTCTAATAAGGAAGGGTTGGAGAAACTTCCAAGATTTAAAGGAAAAAACATTAAGGAGATATTAGAGATTTTTATTACAAATAACAATCAAATTGAAACAAGAGAACAATTAAATTATGGTTGTAAACCTGAAACCATTAGGCATTCTATAAAATCTGTCATTTATTTTAATGACCCTGATTTGAAAAATCTGGATGACGAGATTGAACGAATAGAGTTAAGTTTTGAGGAATATATTTCATTAGGGCGTCCAGAAAATTTAGAAGTTAAATTGAATATAAGTCCAAGTAGATGTTGATAATTTCATTCAGTCAACATCCAAGTCGGCATTCCCAAAACAGAACCTAAAGATTTCAAGTCGTGGGGGTTTCTTTGATTGTTTTGATTTTGGGTTATGAATGTCATTTTTACCTTGTTTTTATTGCACAGCATAATGTTTTGTGATGTTCTTGCAAGAATTTCTGCTTTGATTTTCTTATTGTTACTTGCTTCAATTATTTCATCAAGATTTATTCCAATTGAGATGTTGTTCTTCTTCGCTTCTTTGGCCATGACTTGATTAAATCCAGAGTTTCTTTGCTTTTGGAAGTCTTTTCTGCCCGATTGGTTGATTAATAGGACGTTGATTTTCAGAGCGTTTGCGTTTTCAAGAACTTTTCTGTTAAGTTCATCATCATTGCTTGAAAATACTATGTTTGAATTAATATTTGATTTTATTGCTTCTTGAATTTGCTTTCTTGCTTTCTCATATGTTTGTTCTCGAATAAGTATTTGATTCATTTATTTTGTAAGAATAAGAAGTTTATAAAATATTGTTCAGAGAAAGGTTTATAAATAAGTTATTATTATTTATGTGTATGAAAATTAGTAAGGAAGACTTGCTTAGAATAAATCAAGGTTTTGGTGGAAATTTGAGAAATAGTTCTAGTTTGGACTATGCAATAGATATGCTTGATAATAAAAAATTAGGGATTTATAAGAAACTTGCCTATTTAATGCGGGCGGTATTGGTTGACCATCCATTTAGTGATGGAAACAAAAGAACCGCCGCTTTCTTGGCTTCTGCATTTGCAGAAGAGAATCATAAGCAATTAGATATGGATTTATTAATTCATCATATAACTTCGATTGCAAGTCAGAATATAACAGATATTAAAAATATTGATTGGAGGTTAAAAAGCTGTTTAAAATGAATCAGAAAAAAATAAACAAAATTTTGAAAAAATACAAATATGTATTTGAAACTCTTGAAAATTATGATAAAACAAGAGAATTGCCGTTTCAAAAGAAAAGAATAGACATAACTTTATCAGTTGGAACTATAAATAAATTAAAAGAATTAAGTAAAAAGACAGGCAAGCCGATATCTCATATTATTGAAGAGAGTATTTGATGTGTTTATTTTTTATAATCAACCTTGAATAACTGTGCCTTCAAATGGTTTGTTGTCTAATAAATTATCTAATTGGTTCATTTTAGGTCCAAGTATATATGTGGTAATTCTGTGTTGTTTTATCATTTTTGATGCGGTTTGATCTAAAACGAAGTGTTGTCCAGGTTTGAATTTCTCCTTGTTTGCCATTTTGTCAAAGTCTGCCCATGAAATTCTTGGGATGAACTTGGCATTTTTGTATTCAAAAGGATTTTTGTCATGAAGGCCTTGTACATTAGTCAGGTTGATAAATTCCGTATTGAATGCTCTTGCAATTTCCACTGCTGTTGAATCAGATGTTTGATTTGGTTTATATTCAAGAGCCCCGCAAAACACTACATCTCTTTGTTTAATGTATTCTTTTACAGTTTTCAATGTGTGAGGTATTCCCATTTCTTGATCCATTTTAAAGAAATAACTCATAAATCTTGCGTTCATTCTGGTTGCACTGATACCTGCGAAGCTTTGAAAGTCTGTGTTTAATCCTATTTCTTTTATAGCATAAATATATTTTCTTGCAATACTTCCTCCTCCACATACTATAATAAATTTGTAATGTTTTGATTGTTTTAGAATGAGTTGTTTAAATTTTAAAAGAAATTTGTAATCTACGTCTCCAGGAATTATCAAACTCCCTCCAAGACTCATTACTATCACTTTCTTTTTCATGATTTATATAATTGATATTGGTTTTTATATTTAACTAAGCGTTTCTATTAGTTTTAAAATAATTATCACCTCTTTTTCTACGTTGTAATTAATAACACAAGTTCCAAGAATAGATTGTTGGCTCTGCTTGCTCATATGATTATTAGGAAATTTCATAATTATTTTATATGAACCTCATAAAATTATATTAAGAAAGAGTTTTATTAATAATTTTTAGGTATCTTATTTTACTGTAAACAATTTATCATCATTAACATCAAAAACATCTAATCTTACACCCGAGTCAAGCCAACCATGAGCATAATTTAGTGCTGCAAAGGCGTTTACAAAATCAGCTTTATTTTCAAAATGTTTTGCATCAGATAAATAATTTTCTACCATATCTATTATTTCTTTGGCTTCCTTTTCTTGGCCTTTGATAATTGATTGTTTTGCTATTGCTAGGGCTTTTGTTGTTAATTCTTTGTAATGATTTAGTTTTTCTGGTGTTATTATATTCTGGACTGTTTTATTTTTTACTTTCATAATATTTATATACTAACCTTCTTTTTATGCTTTATGGATGGTGTAAGTAATGGCCAAAAGAGTAATGGACTTGTTAGATTTTTAGTTGTTGTAATTCTTATTTTACTTATGCTTGTGGTTTATGCTTATGCCGTTAAACCTTATATTAATTCATATGTAGTGCAAAAGCAAATAGAAGCGAAGGATTATGTTCTTGATACTATAATTAATCAAGTTAATACTACAGGTTATGTTGAGCTGACTATGGGGAATAAAAGTCTTATTTTAGTTCCTTATCAACAACCCGCTTTATCTGGGGCTTCTGGAAAATAAGTGTAAGTAATATTTTGTAAAACCTATAAACATTTATAAACTAAAATTGTCTATTTCTTGAATTAGTTACTTACTTGAAAAGAGGTTGAGATGGCTTACGAGAAATTTATAGAAAAAAATGGGAAGAGGTATGGTCCTTATCTATATAATAGTAAAAGAGTGGACGGGAAAGTTGTTTCTGATTATAAAGGAAAAAATGATGTAAGTAAAAGATTTCTTGAAAGATTTTTATTTATATTTGTAGTTTTATTTTTAGTAGGAATAATTGCTTTCTTCTTTTTAACAAATTCCCATTCAACAGGTTTTGTTTCTCTTAATGTAGATAAGGTTTATTCTTATGGTGAAACTCTTGAGGGAGTGGTTCAACTAAATCTTGAAGAAAATGAATTTGTTCCTTCTTCTACTCAAGTTATAATTCAAACTCAAAATAATACTTATGAGTATAAACTTAATGAATTGCTTACTGAGAATTCTAAAAAAGGAAGTTTTAAAATTAATAATCTTGATATTTCTGGGACTGGAGAGGGATATGGTTTTTCTGATTTGGAAGGTTATCCTCTAGTAGATTTTGTTTTGAAAATTTATGAAACAAGAAATGTTATCTCTGAAGAAAATGAAAGTGTTTCGGAAGAGATTATTGATGGTAATGAAACTTCTGAGGAGGTTTCTGAAGGAGTTTCAATCGAGACTAATGAATCTTCCGAAACTTCTGAAATTACTGAAACTCCAAATGAAATTTTAACAGAAACTGAATCTAATGAAACTCCTGTTGATACTCCAGTTGAAACTCCTGTTGAAACACCAGTTGAGACTCCAGTTGAAACTCCTGTTGAAACATCAGTTGAGACTCCAGTTGAAACTCCTGTTGAAACACCAGTTGAGACTCCAGTTGAGACTCCTGTTGAAGTAGTTCCAGAAGTAGTGCCTGTTACTGGAGGAGTTATATCTGGCTTTATGGATTTTTTTAAATCTATTCCTCAGTTCTTTTTGGTTTTGTCAACAGAAAAAGTTCTTGTTTCTGAGATTAATTCAAGTATTTCTTATAATGATACTTATGAATATAATTTAAATGAGGGGCAAACTGCAGAAGTGGCTTATTTTTCACATGCAATTAATTTTGTTTCTGAAAATCAAAAAGTAATTGTTACAACTGATTACAAAGGAGAGATAAATAATAATTTTATAATTGATATTTCAAAATTAGATATTCCTGCAGAAGAGGGTGATTTGACAATAACTTTTGTTTATGATGGAATTGAATTAGCTAAGAGTTCTGCATTTGTAAATACAGAAAATGAGGAATTAAATCAAACAATTCTTAATGTAACTGAAGTAAACTTTTCAGCAGTTACTCTGCAATATGGTGCGGTAATTGGTAAGCCTGTAAAATGGAAGAAAGTTGTGGATTTGAATAATCTTGGAGAAATAAATACTTCGGTATCAATAGATGTTCCTGATAAGGCTGAGAATATTGAGGTTTATACATTAAATTCAGATGTTGATCTTGCAGATGTTGTTGGTGAAAGTGAAGAGATTAATTCGAAAGATATTCCTACAAGAGTGCAGGAAGATTATTCTGGAACTTTCACCTCTGAAGTTTTAGATGCTGAAAAAGAAAAAGTCGATTCTAATAATTTAGCTATTACTGCAGGAGTTATTTTTCCTATTTCTGGAGAGGTTTCTGCTAAAATTGAACTTAAAAAAGAAAGTTTATTTAGCAGGTTCTTGAAAAAAATTTCTCAATTTATAACAGGTTATTCCGTTGATGAAAATATTCCTGAAGAAAGTGAGCGTACAAAAAATGTAATTGTAAGTGAGCAAGAAGTTAAAAGTGCTTCTGCTATTGAGATTCAATATGAAACTCCTGCTCCAGTTTCAACTGAGGAAGAAATTTCTGGAGGAAAACAAATTGTTATTTCATCAGAAACACATTATGAAAATATACTTGCTTATTCTGTTTTAGTAAATGAAGTGCTTGATTCAAATATTCGATTATATAATGTAGATGAAAATGGTTCAAAGATTTCTGTTCCATTTGAAGCTCAAGATACTAATGAAAATGGATTGAGTGATGTTGTATTCTGGATTGTTCCTCACTTATCAAATCAAACATATCAACTTATAATTGAAATTTCAAAAGCAGAACATCTTGATATCAATAGAAATTTTATTTCAAATATATATAATGAAACTTATAAAAAAGATGATCTTTGGAGTGAGAAAATAAATAATGGAGAATACATACGAGCAACTTTCCAGAGTCAATTAGACAATTCAAGAGATATGGCAATTTATTCTAGAGGAACTGGAAGTGTTGAGGTTTATGAAGTGAATGAAAATGAAACTCTTGCAACTTTTGAAAATTTGGTCGATGGTTATAACAGAGTGTTGCTTACAAATTTAAATGGGACTCAGGATGTTTTTGATTTGAAGGTTGTGGATAGTGATGAAAATGGGGTTGAGATCGATTATATTTATGATGCTTGTACTGATGATGATAAGGATGGTTTTGGAGCAACTGCGGATGCTGCTTGTGCATATCCGGAATATGACGATTGTGATGATACAAATGCAAGTATTCTTCCTCCCGTTGAAGGGTATGATATAAATAGAACTGTGACTTTCTGTAAAGGAACTTATTACTTGAATACTACTCGTGCGAAAGGACTTCTGGGTATTGGTGCAATAAATTTGATAAATGATAGCATAACTATAGATTGTAATGGTTCAATTTTTATAGGAAATTTGACAACTGCTGGGGCAATTGTTGATCAAGCTTTGGGAATAAGTACTTATATTTCAAATAACACTTTGATTACAAATTGTACACTTCAGAATTATTTTTATGGAATATATTTATCTAGTGATGGAAAACTTGGGCAAAATAATGCTACACTTAATAATCTTAGTAACAATATTATAGGTATTGGTTTTGGAGGGCATAACAATTCTGCTGAGAGAAATACTTTTACAAATAGTAGTGGAGATGGTTCTTCTGCAGGGGTTTTTATTGAATCCAGCAATAATAGTGTTAAGTATAATAAATTTACGGGAGATGTTTATGGTGTTTTGATATTAGATACTTTAACTCAGCCTTGTGAAGGAAATTATGTGTATAATAATACTGTCCATAATTCTACAGGAGGTGGTTTTTACATTTCTTCTTCCAATAATAATAGTATCGTTAGTAATTATGTAAATGGGCCTACTTATTATGGAATAGCCTTTGAAAGATTTAGTGTTGGTGCAGGAATTGCTCATAATAATAGTATAAGAGATAACGTGATAAAGAATATAGGACTTTTTGATGGGGTGTATATTAATTATGGAGAGGATAATTATATATTTAATAATACATTTAATGGTACAACTAGTTCGACTGCTAATGGAATTAAATTAACTTCTGCTTCAAGAAATATATTTTGGAATAATACTTTTTCTAATGCTACAGATGGTATTGATTTATCTTCATCTTCAACTAAAAATAAGTTTTATTATAATAGATTTTATACTATTGGAACTTATTATGTTAATAATGCTATGACCCTAGCAGATCAAAATGAATTTAATACAACTGTTGGAACTGTTATTCATGGTAATTTTTATGATAATATTAATGGGAGTACAAGCACTCTTTATCTGAAAGATAACAATCAAGATGGTTGGGGTGACGCTGGAAGAAATTATCCTTTTAATAGTAGTGTGAGCACTTGGTTTGGCGCTGGTGCGGATTATGGGCCTATGGGGGCCAACAATAGTTGTTTTAAGAAATTTGGAGCAAGACAGGTTGGAGAGGGATTGCAGTGTGAAAATTTACAGGATTGTTATTTTAATTTGAATGGAAGTGTAAATGATTATTGTAATCTTAGTGATAGTAATACTTATTATTTTTTAAATGCAAGTCAGACTGCTAATTTTTCTTCTCCTGCAAATAAGGGTATTTTTAATATTCCTACAAATGCTCAAAATATTACTCTAGATTGTAATGGTTCTATAATTAATGGAACTGCTTCGAATGGAAATTCAATAATTCAAATTGGGGATAGTAGTACTAATCGTAATAATGTTATTAATGTAACTATTAATAATTGCACCCTTGTTAATGGAACTGCTGTTTTGAGACTTAATTATGGTTTAAAAAATATTACTGTTGAAAACTCAACTTTTTTTGATGGAACCGCTTCTACAAGTATGATACTTGGTCAGGGGGGGGTATCTAATGGTGAATGGAAGGGAATACATATAAGCAAAAATACTTTTAATACTGCTGGTTTGGGTCTAACTTCTAATGATTCTTCCTCAGATATTGTTGTCTCTTATAATAGAATAGGAAATGTAATGTATAGAAAAGCAGGATTAACCATAACTAGTAATGTTAATTTATCTAGTAATAATATTAGCAACTCTTGGGGGGGTGGACAGGCAGCAGCAATAATAATTAACGGCAATCACACTATAATTGAAAATAATTATTTGAATGGTTCGAGTTTGTCAGATATGGCTTATGGTATACGTACTTGGGCTGTGCCATATGTGGATAATTGTACAATAAGAAATAATCGAATTATTAATTTTTCGGAGTCTAGTGGAAGAGTTTCTATTTATGGAAATTTTTCAAATTGTTCTATTGAAAATAATTATATTGAAAACAGTTCGTATGGTATGGCATTTGATCATCTTTCAAATTCGATTGTAAGAAATAATGTGTTTAATGTGAGTTTCTTGTCTGGATTGATTGCAAGGGATACAGAGTATAATAATATTATAACTGGTAATAATTTTAGCACAATTACTTCAAGTGCTATTCAAGGAAATTTTACTAATTCAAATATTTCTAGTAATTATGTTAATGGTGCAGGTTATGGTATATATGGTTTAAATGTTACAAGTACTACTATAAATAAAAATATTTTTAATGGAACAACTAATTTTGCAGTTTATCTTTTTAAATCTGGAAGTAATAATACTGTCGTTGGAAATAATTTTACAAATACTGGGGCGTTTACTGCGGGGGGAGGAGTTCCTACCGGTTCTTATAATACAACTTCTACCGTTTTTATGTATGGGGGCAATGAATTTAATGGTGGAGATGAGTGGGCTGATGGATCTACTGTTTGGCTTGATGTTTGGCCCCCAACAGGTAATGTACTTTTTTCGAAAGGTACGGATTATGAATGGCAAGTGAATGCTGGAAGTGTAGCAAGTTTGGTTGATGGTATTCAAAGTTTTGATTTGGTGCTTGGAACAGATTGTTCATTTCAAGATCATGCACCAGGTTCTAGTGTGCCTTCTTTTTGGTCAAGTAATTTTGGGGCTATAACTAATTGTGCAGCTTGGGAAAATGCTACTTTAGAAAATAATACAAATCCGGGGTGTTGTGATGCATATGTTGATAACTTTTGGATTGCGAATGGTGCTGGAAATAATTATACTTATAATGCGGCTGCTGCAACTGCTGCTGGAGTAACATTAAAATCTGGAAAGATAGATCCCCCAACTCTTGGATATACCGTTTATGCTGCACCTGTTGATTCAAGAACTTATCCATCAATATATCTTGGAGCAAATAGCAGTGTAATTGCAAATAATACTTTTAAGGGAACTTATTATGTTTCTGCTGTTGATAAATATGAAATAAATATTTCCGGATGGAATAATCTAATTTATGGAAACAATATTTTGAAAGGAAGTTATGGATTGCCTATTAAAGATACTGGAAGTGGAAATACTTATTGTTCTGGAACACTTGGAAACTTTTATGGGCTTGCTGAAAATTCTACTATCCCTCTTGGTGATTGTGGAACTGGTGCAATTGCAACAAGAGTGAATACTGGAACTTCAACTGCGACTTTAACTTGGGCTCCTCAAGATTCTGGATTGTATACTATGAATTATGATATTTATGGAAATAATACTGATGTTTTGAATTATTTAACCACAACAGCTTTAACAACAGCTACAGTTAATTATTATAGTGATTATATGTTTGTGCCTTGGATACAAGGAAGCAGATATAATGGAACTATTTTTTATTCAACTTGTAGTATTGCTGGAACTTGTGCTACAACAACAACTGGAACAACCGATACTGGAGGTAATAATGGAGGGGTTTTAGTTGGAGATATTTCATGTAATGAAGCAACATGCTCTGCTTGGGGAACTTGTGTTGATGGAACTCAAACAAGAAGTTGTACTGGAATTGATTGTAGTGAATCACGAAATTGTAATCCAACATGTACTGAAAATTGGGAATGTGATTGGACGGAATGTTTGAATGGAGATAAATTTTCTTATGCAAGAGATTGTAATGATTTGAATAATTGTGGCACTCAAATAAATAAACCCTCGCAAAAAGATTGTGAAAGTGTTGAAGTTAACTGGCAATGTGGAGATTGGGGTGATTGTAATGCTGCTTATAGTGCTCAGGATGTTTTGAATGATAAAGTTGTTTCTTCTGGAATTCAAGAAAGAATTTGTACAGATATTAATAAAATTGAAAGTGATAGAACTGAATCAAGAGATTGTTCTTTAGATGTACCTATAGAAATTAAAGTGAATAATGATTATTGTCAAGGTGAAAGTGTAGATTTAATTAGACAGGATAATGGAGAGCTTGTTGCCAGATTGACAGGACAAAAGGTTGTGGGAACTTCTTTAAATAAAGTTAATATATTATTTGATGTTAATGGAGTGGTAGGTTATTGTTCTCATTGTTATAATGGAGTGCAGGATTATGATGAAACTGAAACAGATTGCGGAGGAAAAGATTGTGCAGATTGTGTGGTTTCTTCGGTTGTTTCAAATAATTTTTGGGAGAAGGTGGATTGTAATGAAGGACAGACTTGTGTTCAACAATTTAAATTATTTGATTGGGTACGCTGGGTTAAATTAGCATTACTGTTTTTGATTTTTGTTCTGATTTTTGTAGAATGGTACGAAAGTAGAGAGAAATATACATTAAATCCTGGAAAACTTCTTGTTGAAGATCTTAGGATGCTGAGAAAGAAATAAATATTTATTTTTAATTATTAGGAGCAAACAATATAGTACAAACTATTCTTTGAAATTGTATTGTTAATTACAACGTAGAAAAGGAGGGTAATTGTTTTTTAGTTAAAAATATTTTGATATCTGAAAGAAGAAATATTTATTAACTAAAATTTCCTGATTGTTGCATGCATAATAAAAAAGAGGTAGAGATTGAAAGTGGTTCTAAGTTTGTAAAATGGTTTTCTGAAATAAATAAAGGGATGGGTAGCGTCGCTGGTGGTAAAGGTGCGAATCTTGGGGAAATTTATAATTTAAAAATTCCAGTGCCCCCGGGATTTGTAGTTACTGCACAAGCTTATGATTATTTTATTGAAAAAACAGGTATAAAGCAAAAGATTCATGAGCTTCTTTCACAAATTGAATATGAAGATACAAAACAACTTGACGGAATAACTGCAGAGATAAGAGAGATGATTGCAACTGCTGAAATGCCTCCTGAAATGGAAAAAGAAATTTGGGAAGCCTATGATGATTTGGGCGCAGCAAATTTGGATTTGGCAACAGGAGTGGCTCTTGAAATTTTAACTCGTGCGAGTGAACCAATTTTTGTGGCTGTGCGTTCTAGTGCAACGACTGAAGATTTGGCTGAAGCAAGTTTTGCTGGACAGCAAGATACATATTTGAATATTAAAGGTAAAATGAATTTAAGTGATGCTGTTAAAAGATGCTTTGCTTCGCTGTTTACTTCTAGGGCAACATATTATAGACAGAAAAAAGGTTTTGTACATGAAAAAGCGAGTTTGGCTGTGGTGGTTATGAAAATGGTTGATTCTTATAAATCAGGAGTAATGTTTTCAAAAGATCCTACATATAATAATACAAATACTATAATCGAGGCAGTTTGGGGACTGGGTGAAGGAATTGTTTCTGGAAGAGTTACTCCTGATAAATATGTTGTTTCAAAAGATTTAGAAATTGTGGATACAAAACTTTCTGAAAAGAAGGAAGCAATTATAAGAAATTCTGCTGGTGAAAATACTATTATTAAATTGAAAGAGGATAAGGCTAAAGCTCAGGTTTTGAAAGAAAATGAGATAATTAGACTTGCTGAATTTGGGCAAAAATTAGAGGAGCATTACGGAAAACCTCAAGATATTGAATTTGCTCTTGAACAGGATGGAGAGATTTTTATTGTGCAGACCAGACCAATCACAACGATGGAAAAAAGAATTGAGATAACTCATCAAGATATTAAAGGAGAGGTTATTCTTGAAGGTTTAGCTGCTTCTCCTGGTGTGGCTTCGGGAACTGTAAAGATTGTGTATGATCTTGAGGATTTAGATAAAGTAAAAACTGGAGATATTCTCGTTACAAAAATGACCAATCCAGATATGGTTGTTACTATGCAAAAATCTTCAGCGATAATTACGGATGAAGGGGGATTGACGGCTCATGCCGCAATTGTTTCAAGGGAAATGGGAATTCCATGTGTGGTAGGTACTCAACATGCTACTAAACAATTGAAGGATGGGGAGGTTGTTACAGTTGATGGTTTTTCTGGAAAAATTTATCAGGGAAAAACTGCAGAAACTCATAAAAAAGAAGTATTAGGTGTGACTGCTCATACTAAAACAAAAATAAAAGTTATTGTAGATTTACCCACATTTGCTGAGAGAGCGGCTAAGACTGGAGTTAAGGCTGTTGGGCTTACTAGATTGGAAGGAATTATTGCAGAATCAGGAAAACATCCCAATTATTTTGTTACGAAAAGAAATTATAAAGAGTATGAAGATACAATTTTCAAAGGTGTGAGTGCGATTGCACATTATTTTGATGAGATTTGGGTGAGAACTTCAGATATAAGAAGTGATGAATATAAAAATCTTGAAGGAGCGCCAAAAGAAGTTGAGGCTAATCCTATGCTTGGAATGCATGGAATAAGATTTAGTGTAAAGCATCCTGAATTGTTAAAAGCAGAATTAATGGCATTAAAAAGAGTGGCTGCTGAAAAAGGAAAAATTATTGGAGTTATGATGCCTCAAGTTATTTTAGTTGAAGAAGTTCAAGTAGTTAAGAAAATTTTGAAAGAGATAAATTTTGATAATGTAAAATTAGGGGTGATGATTGAAACTCCTGCCGCAGTGCAAATAATAAAAGATTTGTGTGCCGAAGGAATTAAGTTTATTTCGTTTGGAACTAATGATTTAACTCAATTTATGTTGGCTATTGATAGAGGAAATGAGGCTGTTCAACATTTGTATAATGAAATGCATCCAGCGATATTATATCAGCTTGCTTATGTTATAAGAATGTGTAAGAAATTTGGTGTTGAATCGAGTATATGTGGGCAATCTGCAAGTAGAAAAGAAATGGTGAAATTTTTAGTTGAAAATGGAATTGATAGTTTAAGTGTAAATGCAGATATGGCTAAGGAAATTTCTGATTACGTTGCTGAACTTGAGGCTTCTTTAGTTAGAGGAACGGATAAGGAACCGAGAATGTACGAGAAGAATAAACATGAAGAAAATTAATTTTTAATTTATTATCATCTCTTTTTACTAGGTTATTAATAAAAATATTTTTGAGGATAAGTTCATGAGGTTATTTGATGATTATGAGATTACCTGATAAGATTATTAGTAAAAAATGTGGAACAAATATGAACAATCTAATGCTCAAGCACGTTTGAAATTATTTTATTATTAATAATTTTATTATTTTGGGGATAGTATTTGATACTAAACATTTTTAAATTAAGAATGATATAATATAGCATGGCAAAAAAGGGGAAGAGGGTTGAACATCATATAGAGCATCATCATGATGTTCGTAAGGAAGTGGCGGTTTCGCATGCTACAGCTCATAGAGCGGAACAGCTTCTTATAGAAAATTTTGTTTCTCTTCAAAAAGTTTTAACTGAACAAGCGATAAATTTTGAAAGGTTAACAAAACAAGTTGCTGCTTTGCTTGAATTATTTGAAACTGCTGCGAAAGCTATGGCTGAAAAAGAAATTAAGGTTGATAAAAAGGAGCCTGCTCCTGAGATGAAAGAGCTTGTAAAAAAATTAGATTATCTTGCGGAACAAAATAGAACTATTGCTAAGGGATTAGTTATGCTTCATGAAAGATCTTCTCAAGAAGGTACGAATAATCCTGGAATGGTCGGAATGAATGTTCCTGCGCTTCAATCTCAGGGTTTATCTCAAGGGTCAGAAAATAAAAATGTTCAGGGATATCAAAAATCTATTTCTTCAGGATTTTGATTTTTCTGAATTGTTGTAAAATGAGCGCGAATGAAAATTCTGGAATTACTAAGGTTGAGGATTTTAAATCTAAATTTTTAATTGATTTTGTAAAATTGCTTATGGAAAATACCAAGTCCTATTATATTATGCAGTTGGAAGTGATGACTAAAAATCAAAAAGAATATCAAATGGAATTGCAGACTAAGTCAAGAGAGTATCTTGGAAATTTGATTAAAGCAAAAACAATAGGGGAGAGGCATAAAATATCTCAAATGAGTGTCCGTGAAAATATTCATATTGAGAGACCTGTAACAAAATTAGAAGTTATGCCAAAGCCTGTTCCAAAATTAATAACTATCCCTCTTCCAAGAATGCCTGAGAAGTTTGCTTATTTAAGACCTACTGCCGATTCAAATGTTACAATCGATTTAGATAAATTAAATCCTTTAATACAAGATAATGCGGTCAATTTTATCGAATGTGCTGGACCGGGTGAAAGAGTAAGGGTTAAGACAAATGAATTTCGTACAACTGAAATAATTTTATCTAAAGAAGAGATAATGGAAATAGTTAATAAGTTTTCTAAAGAATCAAGAATTCCATATTCAGAAGGATTGTATAATGTTGTGTTTGGAAGATTAATTTTATCCGCAGACATTTCCGAATCAATTGGAACAAAGTTTACTATAACTAAGATGTCTGCTCCGAGAAATGTGCCTGTGCCGATGAGGAGTTATTAATTATGTATAGATAGAATTAATTATCATTATACCTCGGCTTGCTGTGGTGACAAGTTAAAAACTAATTATCACCTCTTTTTCTTGAACTGGATTATTATTAAGTTGATATGGAACAATTATGAATAAGGATTGAACAAGCACGTTTGAAATATTTTATTATTAATTACCATTTTTCTTTTTAATACACGGAAAAGAACCAAGGTTCTTTCTCCACTATCTCCTTTAAGAAACTAGGTATCCAAAAGAAAAAATAATACATAAACTCTAAGAGTTCATATTTATAGTTTTTTATTTTTAATTTATTTCTTCATAAAATTTATAAACTTTGATTAATTATTTTTGTTATGGCAAAAGTGGATAAATCAAAATGTATTGGATGTGGAGCGTGTGCTTCTGTTTGTCCCTCTGGATTTAAAATGGGAAAAGATGGAAAGGCTGAGGCTAAACCTGGAAAGTGTGCTTGTGCTAAAGATGCAAAAGACATTTGTCCTGTTCAGGCGATAAGCTTGTAAGTACTATTTTTCTTTTTTAATTATTTTTTATTTATTATAATTTTTCCGTCGTTAAAAAATAAATATTTTATTTTTTTCAAATCGCGAAATATTTATAAAGGAGTTTTCTTTAGATAGAATTATGAAAAGAGGGTTGAGTGTAGTTTTGGTTTCATTATTCTTAGTTGTTGTGTTAAGTGCGTCGATGGTTTCTGCCGGATTTTTTGGAGATACTTGGAAAAAGTTGACGGGAAATGTTGTGACTGGGAATGTAATTTCAGGTACTCTTCCGACCGCTTGTTCTCTTACCGGTTTTAATCTTAATGGTAAGAGTTGTATTCAAGGTATTGCAACTGGTACTGATATGTATAAGGTTGGCGTGTGTGGTTCGGGTGTTTGTGGAACTACTACTAATTTGGAAGTGATTACTATTTCTAGCAGTCCTATTTGTTCTGGAGATTCTGAGCAGGTTGCGGATATATATGGTGTAAAAGATTATAATAAATATGGTGGAAAAGTTCCTACTATTGATTATGAAAATTATGGAAGATTAGATAGTAATGGTGGGACAGATGTGTGTTTAGATGCAAATGTTTTGAGAGAATATTTTTGTTTGAGAGGAGCATCTTATTATGTTGAAAAAGATTGTTCTTCTAATGGGGGAAGTTGTGTTAATGGAGCTTGTGTTGGTGCACCTACCTCTGCTGATTGTGGAAATCAGGCTTTAGATTTTGGAGAGCAGTGTGATTCTTCTTATTATTATAATGATCATATGAATTGTAATAGATGTAGCAATTTAGACTGTTTGAGTGGATATGGTCTGAGTAGAGATGGAAGATGTGTTGCTACTGGACAGCCTAGTTGTGGAGATCTTCAAATAAATCAAAATTATGAAGAGTGTGATGTTCCAGTTCCTCAAGGTACAAGTCAGGGTGCATTTGGTGATTTAACATTTTCAGGAGGAATTTGTACTAGATTTTGTAAGATTAAATGTAATTTAGGTTTTGTTGTTGATGAATCTTCTACCGGAAATATGTATTGTAGAGCGATTTTGTGTGGAGATGGAATTGCCGATTCGAGTGAATATTGTGATACTGCAAATTTTGCTAATGGAGGATGTAATAATTGTGCTTCTGGCAGTTGTAATGATGGATTTAATTATGATGCTGGAACAAAAACTTGTGTTTCTGATGGTGCTCCTAGATGTGGTGATAGTATAAAACAGACTGATGAGACTTGTGATGGTGGTTCAAGTGGTGTTGTAAGTCATGGACGTTGTTCTAGCAATTGTGAAGATTTAACTTGTGATTCAGGTTATGGCCCTGATGGGTTGGGTGCATGTAAAGTAGTTCAGTGTGGTAATGGTATTATTGAAGCGGATGAACAGTGTGATGGCCCGGTTACTAATGGCGGATGTAATAATTGTGTGGTGAGTTGTCCTGGTTCATATCCTACTTTTGATAAAAATTCAAATTCTTGTATTACTTCAGGTGTTCAGACTTGTGGCGATGGATATGTTACTGGAATTGAACAATGTGATGATGGAAATATTGTTAGCAATGATGGTTGTTCTAAAACTTGTGTTGCTGAGTGTGTTGGAGGAACTATAGATGGAAATTGTATTGGAACAGAAACATCTATTACCTGTCCTCAAGATTGTAGGAAAGTTTGGTTTTCTAAATTAAGTCTTGGAGATTTTTTAAATAAGAACGATAAACAAATTTCAAAAGTTAAACTTCCTATATTATTAAAAAGCGGACTTTTTGAGGGTGTTTCATATAATTTATCTGTGGATATCGGTTCTACACCTAAAATAAATGATGTTGATTCTGCTGTGGGCTTGGAATTTAGTACATCTGTTGTTAATTATTTATATAACTCTACTGTAACTTTTGCTTCTCCTGTTAATTTTATTCTTGCAAAAAGTAAAACTATAGTTTTGTTTGGAAAAATTTATTATGTTTCTCCTAAAACTGATAATACTAGATTGGTTTTAGTTAGAGGGGCAGAAAGGTTGACTCTTGTAAGTCAAGAAAATGTTGAGATTGGGAATGCAAATAAGCTTGTTGATGGAACAAAAGTTGTTTTTGTTGGAAGAGTTGATGCTTTGAAAAAAATAATGATTTCAGTTGCTGCTCCTACATCCGATAGCGATACAATTTCTCCTGGAAGTGCTTTTGTTGATTCTGTTTTTAAAACTTTTAAAGTAAAATTAGATTCTATTGCAGGTAATATAAATGGACCTTCTCAATTTAGAGTTTCATTTATTGATGCGAGTACTCCTGCTCTTTTGAATGCTGTTGTGCCTACTTGTGGAAATGGAATTGTTGAGGGTGGTGAACAATGTGATAGCCTTACTGATGTTGTGGATGCTACTTGTACAATTGGATGTAAAATAAAATGTACAAAAAATGGATATACTTATGATTCTGTTAAGAATGCTTGTGGTTTAAAAGAATGTAGTACTAGAGTTGCTGCTACTATTTGTAATGATGGCGATTCTTGTACAACTGATATGTGTACAATTCTTCCTAATGATCTTACTGGATTTTGTAGTAATCCTGTTAAAGCTGAAAAATCAGTTTGTAAGAGTTCTCCTGGCTTAACTGCTGCTGATGGTTATTGTTCTGGAACTAGTGATTCGAGAACATGCACTGTAAATACTTGTGGAGACGGAGTAATATTTGGAAGTGAAAAATGTGATAGAAATGTTCTCGCTAATGGTGAATGTGATGATGGCGAAGAGGGAGAGGGAACTACTTGTACTGTAAAATGTAATGAACCTAGATATAAACTTTCTGATAATGGGAAAGCATGTGTTCCTGTATGTACTATTGCAAATCAAGATGTAACTTGTGGTTTTGATCAAAAATGTGTTAATAATGTATGTAAAAAAACATGTACTGTTTTGACTGCTTCAATAAATTGTAATGATGGAAAAGATTGTACAAAAGATGTTTGTGGTACAAATGGTGTGTGTTCAAATCCTATTATAAATTCTGCTACAAAAACTTGTAAAAATGCTGATGGTTATGGTGGATTGTGTGGAGTTGGAAGTGATGGTAAGGGAACTGGGGAGTGTATGATGGCAAATATGGCTTGCAACGCTGATGATAAAAATAATTGTGTGGATGTGTCTGATGATTGTAGAAAAACTGGTAATTGTAATGTTAATATAGGTATTTGTGGAACTGGAACAGTTTTATCTGATTTTATGAGTGATGGGGTTACTCCTAGAAGATGTAAATTGCAACTTGAAGCTGATGGTGTGTGTTCTTCTGGAAATTGTGTTCCTGTTTGTAATGCTGATAATCCTTGCGTTGATGCAGATAAAACTGATTGTATGGGAAATAAGTGTGTTAAAGGTGCTTGTTCAATTGTACCACTTAGTGATAAAATTGCAAGTGGTGCAGATAGGACTTGTAAGATTGGTGGATTAAATGGAGTGTGTCAGACTGGAGAGTGTAAGTCTACACAAACAGCTTGTACTGATAATACAAATTGTGCAGATGATAATCCTTGTACAAATGATGGAAAATGTGTGACTAATGCTGCGGGAGTTAAGTTTTGTACTGTAGTTTCTGTGGCTAATTTAAATAAACCAGATTATGTTACTTGTACAAGTTCTGAAGGAAAGGGTTATTGTTTATCAGGAGATTGTGCAATTGTTGGAAGTAAAATAAGTGGAACAACTAGTTGTGTTGGAAGTGCTTATGATACAAGTGTTAAAGGAAGTATACGTTTTACAAGTTCTACCGGAGTGGATACAACAAAGTCTGATGTTTGTGTTAAAGATTCAGATGGAAATTTAAATTTGCTTAGAGAATTTTCGTGTGCAAACGGGGCAGCTTATTCTAATACTGTGACATGTCAATATGGATGTGCAGCTGGTGCTTGTAAACCTGAGGTTGTTCCTCCTACATGTACAACTCAAAATTGTGTGAGTGAATTAGATTGTAAAACCGCGTCTTGTGTTGGAAATGAATGTACGCTTTCAAATGTTGCTGAAGGAACTGATTGTGGTGCTGGAAAATGTGACGCTGATGGAATATGTCAACCAATAAATCCTCCTCAATGTAGTGTGGATAATCCTTGTGTGTATGATGGAAGTAATGAGTGTGAAACTTCTGAATGTCAAAATAGTGAGTGTAAAATTGTTAGTAAAGCAAATGGTGTGGATTGTGCTAATGGAAGATGTACTAATGGTGAATGTAAGGAAGATAATACTAATTCAAATGAGGGATGTGATAATAATGGAGTTAAGATTGCATTTGGTGCTAGGATAAAAGATTCAAAGGATAATAAAAATGTTTTATTCTGTGATCCTACAAAAGAGCTTAAATCTGTTTTTGCTAATAATATTGATTGTCAAGAGGATTATCAATGTAAATCTAATGCGTGTATTGATTTAAAATGTAAATCTGTAAGTGGTGTATTAAGTGCACAGAGCAAAAAAATTGATGCATTAATATGTACTTTTGGTGCATGGATTAGAGGAGAGGGTGGAGCACCAACAGATGGTTGTCCTGGATGTGAAACTGATACAGGTTATTATTGCACTTGTTATGATAAATGTTCTTCTCAGGCAGTGGCATAAAATGTTTTATAGATATTTTTTAGTTTTTTTTGTTGCGATATTTTCTCTTACATTTGTTATTGCAGCAGATTGTATATACGGACAGGTGAGTAACGATGTTACTCAATTTTGTAATCAATCTGGATTTTGGGAAAATAAAAAAGTTGATGATGTTGCATGTTTTAATAATTTTGAGTGCGTTAGTGATTCTTGTTTAGATACTGGTGTTTGTGGAAATGTTTTTGAGCAGGTTAGTGAAGGTATTACTCAGCAAAATACTTTACTTGAGAATTTTTTTAATACTTTGATGGGATATGAATGTACGCCTGGAACTGAAAATTGTACTGGAACAATTTATTCTATTTGTGGAAGTGCCGGGGCTTGGGAAATTAATAGACAAACTAATGGTAAATGTGGATATGTTACTCCTGTTTCTCCAGGCGGAGGCGGTGGAGGAGGGGGAGGTGGTTCTCCCGGATGTAATCCTTTGTGGAAATGTACTGTATGGAGTGGAACTGCTTCCAATGGGACTTTGTGTGGAACAAGAACTTGCACAAGAACTAATACATATTGTAATTTGAATGTAGGTAAGCCTATAGAATCTTTAAGTTGTGGGGCTGGAGTTCCTTCTGGTTCTTCATGTGGTGATGGAGAGTGTAGCGTTGATGAGACGCAATATAGTTGTGCTGAAGATTGTGGGGAGCCAAATCTTCAATCAAGTTTGGTAGAGGATGTGTGTGGGGATGGTGCGTGTGGCGATAGTGAAAGTTCTTTTGGATGTCCAGATGATTGTCCTGCAAAAAAACCTACAAGTAGATGGTGGTTAATTCCTATTATGATTCTTTTGCTTGCCGGAATTGGTGTGGGAATATATTTTTTGGTTAAAGTTATCAAGGATAAGATGGCTGAGAAAGCTATGCTTTCTGCTTAAATTAACTAAAATATAATTATCACCTCTTTTTCTTTAACTGGATGTTTATTATGTTATTAAATGGTTATCAGATGTGTAAAAAATATGGCTCAAGTATGAAGAATATGTGGCTCAAGCACGTTTAAATTATTTATTATTACTTATTTTTAGTTCATGATTCTTTAATTTTATAAACTCTTTTTTAGTCTTTGTTACATGCACTATCATATATTATTAACTGAATTATGCAATTCTGAATGTAAGTATTGTTATAAGAAATCTATGCAGGAGTTTGGGGAGAGCAAGCTGAAGGAGAAATTTAATTTTGATTTTTCAGATCCTGTTGATTTTTCTGTGGATATTAAAAAATTAAAAGAGTTTATTTCTAAAGATGAAAATGCTACGATTATTTTTTATGGAGGGGAACCTTTACTTAAAATTGGGAAGATAAAGGAGATAATTGATGCTATTGATGTTCCATTTAGGATGCAAACTAATGGAAAATTGTTAAATGAGTTGCCTATCGAATATCTTAATAAGATAGATAAAATACTTGTTTCTATTGATGGAGATTGCGAGAGAACGGATTATAATAGAGGAGAGGGAACATATGATTTAGTCGTTAAAAACCTTCAAGATGCTCGTTCTCGAGGCTATAAAGGGGAGATTATTGCTAGAATGACCATTTCCCCGGAATTTCCAGATCTTTATTCACAGGCCATTTATTTACTTGATAACGAGGATTTTAAGTTTGATTCTGTTCATTGGCAGATTGATGCGGGTTTTTACGAGCATGATTTTGATAAGAAAAAATTTACAAAATTTGTTAAGGAATATAATAAGAACGTTTCTAAATTGATTGATTATTGGGTTGGTGAGATGTCTAAAGGTAAATTTTTGAAATTATATCCATTTTTAGATATTGTTTATGATTTGCTTCTTGAAAGAGAAACTAAACTTCGTTGTGGGGCAGGGCATTCAGGATATGCTATTACAACTTCTGGAAAGGTTGTGGCTTGTCCTATTATGAATTGTATAAAAGAGTTTGAAGCTGGAAATTTGGATTTTCATTTCGAGAATTTGGGAAAATTTGAGGTTTCTGGGGAGTGTTTGAAATGTGATTATCTTAAATTGTGTGGGGGAAGGTGTTTGTATTGGAATAAGACAATTTTATGGCCTGTTGAGGGAAATAAATTGATATGCGATACAATAAAACATTTGATTGATGAGTTGAGAGAGAGAATTCCTGAAATAAAAAAGTTGATTGAACAAAGAAAAGTTTTTATGTGGGATTTTAAAACTGAAAGATATTTTGGACCGGAGATTATACCGTAAATTGTTAATTATAAATTTTCCAACAATAATTCATATTCTTCTTTTGTAATCTTTATTTGTTTTAGAATTTCTAATAATAAGCCTTTTCCTATATTTTCATTATTATGCACTGGAACAACAGTTCTTCTCCCATCGGGATGTCTAAATCTTACATGGCTCCCCTTTCCATATATTTTCTCAAATCCAAGTTTTTCTAATATTTTGCACAATTCTTTTCCAGAAATAAAATTTAATTTGGGCATCTATTAATTAAATAGAGAATGGTCTTTCCACTTGCATTTTTTGAATCCCTATAAATTTTAGTGGAACAACCTCTTCTTTATCCCCCTCTAAACATACTTCTATGGCTTCTCTAATTCTTTCTAATGCTTCTTCAACTGTTTTTCCTTGCGTATGGCATCCAGCTATTTCTGGGACTTTTGCAACATAGATTCCATCCTCATCCTGTTCAATTAAAATTGTAAAATCTAACATTTGTTTTTTCATAAAACATCTAATAATCTGGGGCTTAAATAATTATCTGTTTTTCTTAACAAGTTAGTCTATTTTCTTATCTTATCTTCCTAAAACATTATATTTATAAATCAAAATTTCTTGATATAAATATGGCTGGCATATTATTAGGATTGGGTCTTGGGGCTTTGGTTCTTATAGGACTTGCATTTGTAATCATATGTATTTTCGTATATTATTTTAATTTATTTACTAGACTTTCAAATAGAATTGAAAATTCACTTGGACAGATTGATGTACAGCTTAAGAGAAGAGCTGATTTGATTCCTAATTTAATAGAAACAGTAAAGGGTTATGCTAAGCACGAAAGTGGTGCTATAAAAGCAGTGACTGATGCTAGAAAGGCGTTGGTATCGGCTAATGGTGTTGAAGAGAAAGTTAAGGCTAATGATAAGCTAGAACATGCTTTGAAGTCAATATTTGCTTTGGCAGAGAATTATCCTGATTTGAAGGCAAATACAAATTTCCTTGAGTTGCAAAAAGAATTAGCAAGTACAGAAGATAGAGTGGCTTATTCAAGACAGTTTTATAATGACTCTATATTGAGTTATAATAATGCTGTGAAGTTATTCCCTGGAGCATTGTTTGCTAAGATATATGGAAAGACAGAGAAACAATATCTTAAGATTGCACCTGCTGAAAGAGAAGTTGTGAAAGTTAGTTTTTAATTAAGAGATTAAATGGTTCCTAAAAATTATTTATTTTTTTCAAGGGTTAAGAGAGCTCCTTGGTTAGATTGTTCGTATGAATTTTTAAAAGAATATCTAGATGAATTTAAGGAGAGACATGAAGCCCTTCATGGAGAAAGAGTTCCTATGGGTCCTGCAGAGGATGCTCTTTGTTGGTTATATACGGGTTTGTTAAATAATTATTCAAAAGTTCAGGAATATTTTAAGGGGTTAAATCCAGATAAATCTAAGTCAATGGGTGATGGTGAGAGAAAAACCTTGGATGATTTGAAAAGACTTGGGAATTCTTTGGATGAAGTTTTAAGAAAACATCAAATGTTAAGAACCGGTTATTAACTTAAAATATATTTATCCTAAATAAAGTTTATAAGTTCGGTTTTGTGTGGTTTTTAATGGAATATACTATTGGATGTAAAAATGAATGTGGGAGTAGAAGTAATTACTCTAGGGGGTTTTTGAATTCTTTAGAGGGTCAGGTTTATGGTCTTAGTAGCATTAATGGGTATGGAAAAACTCCTGCTTGTTTTCCTTATAGACTAGCAGAATATTCTAGCGGTAGTGCAGGTAGTGGGCAATATTAATAATTAATTTATCCCAAATCTTTTAATTTTCCAAATTCTAGAATTTTTCCATTGTCGTCAATAATATATGTTTTGAATTCTTTCATTTCTTTCTTTGTGAGGATGCTCCAGCCTGGCTTATCGCTGTATTCTTCGTTTATTTCTGTGCCTGCGATTAAAGGGAGGAAGCTTGGAAGAATAATTAGGTTCTTTTTTTTCCATTTGCCGATAAGATAACATTTGAATTTTTCTTTTTTGATGTTGTGTTTATCTCTTAAAATTGCTGCAGGATGAATATGTCCAATTATTATTGTTTTTATTTTTTTATCAAGAATTTCAAAGTAGATTTTGTCTCCATGAGTGAAAGCGATGTCCCCTTCTATATAATAATCATGATATTTCATTCCTGTTCGATTAATTTGAATTTTATCATGATTTCCTTTAATTAGAATGATGTTTTCTTTTGAGACATATTTTTCAAGAAAGTCTAATAGCTCTAAAATTTCATATTTTTCCTGTTTTTTGAACATGAAGAAATGTTTTAAATCTCCTAAAAGAATTATTTTATTTATTTTTTCTCTTTTGTTTTGCAGGCTTGTTATTATCGCTTTTAGTTCTTCTTTGGTTGTTTTAAGGAGGTTCAATGGAAAATTAATTCCTCCCTCTCTTAATGATTCTTCATATCCTAAATGAAGATCTCCGATTACAAGAGTTCCTGTCTTTGGAATGAAAAGAGTTTTGTTTATGAGTTGGAAGCCGAGGGTGTTTGTCATAGTTATAAATCGGGTTTTGGATTTATATATATTCCCGCCCACCCGCCCAGGACGAATTATTAATGTGCTAAATTCGATGGGATTATGAGATTACCTGATAATATTATGTGCAGAGAATGTGGATAAAATTATTTTTGAAACTTGGTTTATTAATTATTTTGTTAGTTGTATTTAGACTGGTCTTATGAAATCACCAATCTAAATCTTCATACACTCCTGCGTAATCTGGAGTTTTAGAATGCTTTTTTTGAATTTCATTAATGTAAACTTGATGCATTCTTTGAAGGAATTGCTGTTTGTCTTCAATTTTCATTATATCCATATGACCTTGCAATAGGAGGTTTAGAGAAAATGGCGAGGGGATTTTAACATAATCTACTTTTACTTGAACTTTACCTTCTTTAATCCAATCAAGAACTAATTTTGTATTTTTTAAGTCCATTAAATCTTCGAGAACTTCTCTTTTAGCTTCTTTTAGGATTGGAAAATCTTTTGATATTTTTTTAACAGTGCTTATGAGGAAATGTGATTTCATTTGTTGTTTTCTCACACTTTTCTGATTGCCTTTGTAGTTTCTTAAAATCATTAGTGATCTTGTTGCGCAATGTCTGAATCTTCTTGTAAGAACATCTGTTTTTTCTATTGCTTCTTTTAAAATCTCTTCAATATTTTCTGAATTTAATTTTTCTATTGCGTGTTCTATTTCAAGATATTCTGAAGCTAAATAAAATCCTCTGTCACTTATTCCAATTTCAACATCTCTATCCCCTTTTAATCCAATAAGATAAGCAAGTGCTCTTGATAATGCGTCATTAACTCTTCTTCCATACATGCTGTTGAATAACATATATTTTTTATTGTCTCTCTCGTCGATATATTTTTCTATAGTTATATTTTCAATGTCAGGCATTTCTGCAAAATTATATTGTTGTTCAAAATAAACATAAATTTCTTCTGCGATGAAAGTGTCCACGTATAAATGTGATTTTATGAATTCAATTATTTTTTCTTTGCTTTGTGATTTTTGAAATAGATTTTTCATTAATTTTCTGAATTTTCCAATTTCTAATGCTGTTTCAAAACTTAATGGGAGAGTTTCTGAGAACCATGAAGGAATTGTGGGGGCTCTTGAAACTTCGGCTTTAACATATAAATTCATTCCTCTAGTATATTGATAAGAATATTTTCTTCCTCCTAATACAAAAACATCTCCTTTTTTCATTCTATCCATAAAACTTTCATCAATTGCTCCTATTTTTTCTGCTTCACCTGAGCCTGCAAGTTTTACAGTTATGAAAGATTCTTCAGGTATTGTTCCTACATTTGTCATATAAATTACACGGGCCATTTTTCCCCTTTTTCCAATTTTTCTTTCTTTTTCATCATACCAAATTTTTCCATATATAAAATTTTTTTCTAAGTCGGTATATTCCCCTGAAAGATAACTTATTATTGAGAGAAAATCATTTTTACTTAAGTTTGCATAACAATAACTTTTTCTTATGGTGTTTAATAATTCATCTTGATCCCAAATTTTATTTATTGCCATTCCATATATTTGTTGGCTTAAAACATCTAGACAATTTTTTGGGAAATGAATTTTGTCTATTTTATGTTCTAACATTTCTTTTTGTATAATAGAACATTCAACCATATCGTCTCTATCTAAAACTATGAATCTACCTTTGGCTGTGTCATTTAATTTATGTCCTGCACGTCCCACTCTTTGAAGCGCTCTTGATGAGGCTTTTGGACTGCCGAGCATGAGGACAAGGTCTATAAAACCAATATCAATTCCTAATTCAAGGCTTGTTGAACACACAACCACTTTCAAATTTCCATTTCTTAAATTTTCTTCAATTTCAAATCTGTGATCTTTGCTTAATGAAGAATGATGAGCGGCAATATTTGATTCAGTATAATCTTGAGGGAATTTATCTTTAAGAAAAGAAACTACCCTTTCGGTTGCTGCACGAGTGTTTGTAAATATTAAGGTTGTTTTGTGCTGTTGAATCAATTCGTGGAGAGTAAAATACATTTCTATCTGGGGGGAATTATGCATAATTAAATTATCAACAGGACTTATTACTGAAATATCTAATTTTTTATTCATAGGTATTCTTGCAATTTCTACTTTTCTTTTAGAGTCTTTTTCATCAACGCCAACTAAAAACTTAGCAACCTCTTCCATTGGTTCAACAGTTGCACTTAGACCTATTTTTACAGGCCAGCTTGAGGATAATTCATTTAATCTTTCAAGACTTAAACTTAGATAGGTTCCTCTTTTATTTCCTAATGAATGAATTTCATCAAGAATGCAATATTCAACTTCTTTAAAGTATTCTCTCATTTTTATTGTGGTTAATACAATTGCCAAGGATTCGGGAGTTGTAATTAGAATATGTGGGGGGTTCTTTGTCATCTTGGCTCTTTCTGCCATAGTTGTGTCTCCTGTTCTTATTCCTATTACTATTTTTTGCAGAGTTATTCCTTTTGATTCAGCCAATTTATTTATTTCTTCAAGAGGCTCAACTAAATTTTTGAAAATATCATTGCTCAATGCTTTTAATGGACTTGAATAAACTACATATACTTTTTTTTGTAGGGCGTTCTTTTCTGCAATAGTTACTAAATGGTTTAGAATTGAAAGGAAAGCTGTAAGAGTTTTTCCTCCACCTGTTGGGGCTGAAATTAGAATGTTTTTCTTTTCCTGGATGCTTAATACTCCGTATTTTTGGGAGGGGGAAAAATCTTGAAATTTTGAAAAGAACCATTCCCGAATAAGGGGGTGTAATTTCTCTTTTATTTCATTTGAATCTCTTGCTTTGGCTAAGGTTATTTGAGAATCTTTCAATAAGGGTGTTTGGGTGGTTTGAGGGGACATTTTGACTTGTTATGCTGTGTTGTTTAGTTTTTAAGTGCTTGTTTTAACGCAATAATAAAGAATCAACCCGTTTCTTAACACTTAATAGAATATCTTTAGAGAGGAGTGGTTTTTAAATTATTCTATTCGATGAATTGTTAATAAGACAAGATTTTTGATAGATTGTTGGCTCTGCTTGCTCATATGATTATTGGGCTTATTTTATACTTTAATTTTATTTTCAAACATATTATTTTATAAAGGGATATTTTTTTGTATAGCTTATGAATGATATTAATAAAAAATTAGTTTATTTGGTGGAAAAATTGGGTGATGGGGGAGATGGTGATGTTAAATTGAGTCCTCTCGAAGATGAAAGATGGTGGCCTGAGGATGGGCATGTTGTTGTAGATTGTTGTCAGAGAAATGAAAATGGAAAAACTGTATATGTTCCGCGTATAAATGCTATTAGTTTGAGAAATTCTAGTTCAGGAAAAGGGTACAAAGATATAACTTGTCAGGTTTGTAATAAGGTTTATAGATTATATGCCGAATTGGTTAAGCAGTTTGATATAAGTTTTCCTAGATCGCCTTGATTAGTTTTTTATTAATAATTATCTTCTTTTTTGACGAAATAGTTAATGTAACAAGTTTCAAGAATAGATTGTGCCATATGGTTTGCTCATAAGGAAAAGACCCAAGGTTCTTTCTTCACTATTTCCTTTAAATTACTAACCTAAGAATTATATGAAGAATATGTATTTCAATCTATTTTGGACTTAATCTTATTAATAATTTAGAAATCTTCATCGTCGTCTTCTGAATCATCTTCCTCATCTTCTTCGCCGTCTCCAACAATTTCACCTAAAATATCTCTAATAATAAGTTGGTTAGCAAGTATTCTTTCAAGAAGATCTCTGTCTGTATCATTTTTGCTTTCTTCTTTTGCTTCTTCTAGGTAATCTTCCATGTTTTTATTTATATTTTTGAATTTTTAAACTTTATGGGGCTATTTTTTATTGTTGAATTATCACCTCTTTTTACTATATTATTAATATATTGAAATTCTTAGATGTTGGGTGCTTTAGATTATTCATAATTGTTCCACATTTTTTTCTAATAATATTATCAAATAACCTGATTAACTTATTTTTGGAACTGGTATTATTAATAATTAGTTTTTGTTTTCATTTAAGTTTAAAAAGTTGTTTTTATTACTAGATTTATGAATTTAATATTTGTTGGACCACAGGCTAGTGGGAAAGGAACACAGGGTGAGCTTATTGCTAAGAAATTAGGCTTAGGGCATGTTTCTTCTGGAGATATTTTAAGAAGCCAAAAAGGTGAATTGAAAGTACTTGCAGATAAAGTTATGGCTCAGGGAGCGTTACTTCCTACAGATATGATGTTAAAGATGGTTTTAGAGAGGGTTAAATTTCCTGATTGTAAAAAAGGAGTTATATTTGATGGTTTTCCTAGAAATTTAGAACAGGCAAAAGCACTAGATAAAGTTATGAAAATAGATAATGTAATTGAAATACATATTTCTGATGATGAGGCTGTTAAAAGATTGGGTGGAAGATTGACTTGTTTAAAGTGTGGGGCAGTTTTTAATGAAAATAGCAATCCTCCAAAGAAAAAAGGAATTTGTGACGCATGTGGTGGAAAATTAATTAAGAGAGCGGATGATGTTGAAGAGGCTATTAGAAAAAGATTGAGTATTTATCATAATGAAACTGAACCTATTTTGAAGCACTATAAAGTTATTAAGATAAATGGGGCACAGGCAATTGATAGGGTTGAAGGGGATATTTTGAGGGCGTTGGGAAAGAATTAAAAATATTGAATTCTTCTTTTTATGATACTAAGATGGTGAAAGGTGAAGCGTGCGAGAGAATTAAGAAATTAGTACCCTCTGGAATTTCTCAAAGGGAATTGAACGAATTGTTTGGAATGGCTTGTTTAGATTTATGGGGAACAGGTAGCGTTGAAAGGCAATTACAAAAAATGGGTTATACAAAAGAGCAGGTTGCTGCTGAGATTAAGACTAGAAAATTAAAATCTCAAAATCCCGAAGGACAATATACTTTTGATGATTGGGCTATTGATACATTGAAAAATAAAGGAGGGTATAGTTTGCGTGAGGCTCAGGGCATACTCCATTCAAATTGGAATTATCATATTCCAAGGAAAGGTTATGAACCTTATAAGGATCCTCATCCAATTCATTTAGATGGACAATATTATCATGATGCGCTTTCTGCTAGAGAAAAAGCATTAAAGAAGGCTAATAAAACAAATCATAAAGATTAATCTTAAAAATCCTCTTTCCTTGTCTTTTTTATGGTAGAACATAAACAACTTCCAGTTCACATTGATTTTAGAGATCAGATTTCAAGAAATAAAACTAAATCATTCTTGCTTATGTTGATGCTTGTGATTGTTATTCTTTTACTCGGTTATGTAATTGCTAATGTTTATTCTGGTGTAGATATGTTTTCAATTATGATTCTTGCGATTATTTTTTCAGTTGTTTATAGTGTGATAGGATATTATAGTTCTGGAAGGATTGCTGTGGCTTCAGTAGGAGCTAAGGAGGCAGATAGGACTGCGTATAGGGATTTTTATAGATTAGTTGAGGGATTAACAATTGCATCTGGATTGCCCATGCCTAAACTTTATGTAATGCCTTCTTTGCAGATAAATGCTTTTGCTTCTGGTCGTGATCCTCAACATGCAATCATATGTGTTACTGAAGGGGCTTTGGCTAAGCTGGATAAGAGAGAGCTTGAAGGTGTTTTAGCTCATGAATTATCTCATGTTGGAAATTATGATATTAGATTTATGACTATTACTGCGGTTATGGTTGGAATGATTGCAATTATTTCTGAAATATTTTTGAGAAGCATGTTTTATAGAAGTAGTGATAGTGATAGTAAAGGAAATGTGGTTTTTATTTTAATTGGGGTAGCTTTGGCTATTCTTGCTCCAATTGTAACTCAATTAGTACAGATGGCTATTTCAAGAAAAAGAGAGTATTCTGCAGATGCAATGGCTGTGCAGTTTACAAGATATCCTAATGGATTGATTGGGGCATTGAAAAAAATTCAAGGGGATTATGATTCTGGGCAAAAAGAGCAACATGTGAGTAAGGCTGTTGCGCCTTTGTTTTTTGCAAGTCCAATGAAGAAGTGGTTGAGTACGCATCCTGCAATTGATGATAGAATAAGGGCATTGGAATCAATGTAGTTATCGCCCCTCTTTTAAACTAGTTATTAATATTAATATACATTTAAGGGTAAGTTTATTAGGTTATTGAACTTTTTTAGTTACCTGATAATATTATGAGCAAAACATATGGAACAATTTATTTTTGAATCTTGTATTATTAATTATTTTTGAATATTTATTTTGAAAACCCTTAAAAACTCCTTTTTATTCTATATATCATGGCGTTGTGGAAAAGTGGTGCATTGTTTATTTTAGGATTTGCTCTCGTAATTGGACTTTTATCTATGAATTTTTTTTGGACTGTTTCAAAATCTCTTGAGTATGACGTTGTTAAATTTGAAGTTGCTTCTGTTTTGAATAATGTTTCAACAGCTAATAATGTGACTATACCTCAAAATTATACTGAAAAAGCAGTGCACGATATTTATTACAAAAATTATACTTGTAAATTTTTAGATTGTTTTGGAGGGAAATTGGAAGATCCTTCTTTTCTTGTTTCAAAGATGTCTCACGATTATTTTTCAAGTAAGTTTTATTTTATGATTCCTATAATATTAATTATAATTGGATTGAGTTTTTTTCTTTATGAAGAAAAGGCCAGTTCTCCTTTAATAACCGGATTTTTAATTTGCATAACTGCGTTGCCTTTGCTTAAGATGGAGGAATTTTTTATTTCTTTTGGAGCGTATAAAGAATTTTTTTCGGTATTTAGTATATTTTTTACTCGAGCATATTCGGTGTTCTTTGTTATGTTTACAATTGGAATTTTGCTTTTTCTTTTTGGATTGGCATTTAAATTTTGGAAGATTCAAGAAAAGATTGTTGTTTGGTGGAGACTTTATACTGAGGAACGGGGAAAGAAGAAGGAAGAAAAAGAAGATGAAGATGAAGAAGAGGAAAAGCCTGTGAAGAAGAAAAAAGGGAAATAAGAATATACTACGCCGCCCCCCCCCCCCCCGCGGGTTCCTGGGGGTGTTGTTAAAAATTTACCGGGGAATGGTTAAAGTGGGGCTCGCGCTTTATTTGGGTTGTATTTT
>Ga0172379_10001761_pt1 | contig 41498 bp, 49 predicted proteins | sample GrowelOW334metaG_FD_119756 | JGI IMG/M metagenome (GOLD analysis project Ga0172379, IMG submission 119756) | Groundwater microbial communities from an aquifer near a municipal landfill in Southern Ontario, Canada - Groundwater well OW334 metaG | ecosystem: Environmental > Aquatic > Deep... | reverse complement strand
CCCTCAATATAAACATTGCTATTTCCGGTGACGTAATATCCCCAGAACTCCACTTCTATCACCCCTGTAGCCGTCGGTAACATCGCCGCTAACGACGTAAGGTGCCAATCTGTATCAGCAGATGAAGCCTCTACAAATATCGTATCAGGAATACCAGCAATCTGAGCGCCCCTTACCACCAATCTTGCTCCTACGGTTGAGGTGTTATCCTTCTTAATATACGCCGAGACATTCAAGGTCTTGTTCGCCTCTACCGCAAGGACAGCGGCCTTTAATTTAATTGGAGAATCCACAAGACAAGCCTTGCTATCGGCAATCGCAATTTTCCACATTTTTCCTGTCCCTCCTACCCTGTCCGTAGCCAGATTCGAGGCTGTCCCCTGTTTATATAAAGACCTAGACAGTCCATTCTGGTCATTAGTTATTTTAATCGGCATATTATAATTATTTCCCGAAGTGTTATTCAATTCCACAGCAGAAGTCAGGCTACAATTATTCAATTCTACATCTACAGGTGAATAGTCTGCGCCATTGGTAATATCGGCGGTGTTATCAGCCAATGAAGCTCCCCCGACATATATAGATGCTCCAAGCGTGTTGATATACACCCCAGCCGTATTATTCTTGATATTTCCGACTTTAGTAATTCTGACGATACTGCTAGCGCCATTTATGCCGCGGACATTCCCAGAAAGATTCCCTACCTCCTCAATCTGCACTCTACGAGCAAGTGAAAAAATGCCACTCGCTCCACAATTACAGGCATTCCCAAGCCAATCAACAGTCAGGTACAGAGGACTTCGAATACCGTATTCTGTCATATTATTTAAACCCTGAATATTTTTCAAATAGAAGACAGAATTATCAGCCGTACCATTGTTGTTCCCCATTCCGATATCGTATCTCGCTCCAGAAACCCTATTAATTGAATTATAAGTAACCGCTGAATGAACTCCATACCCATTCCCATTTAAACCATCGAAATAAGTTTCTCCATCCTGAGAAGAGTCGCCAGTATTATACCCCCCCTCATAAGCTATCATGGAAGTAGCCGTCCCCGCTTTTTTACATTCCTGAACAAGTGTACTCGCTGATGCGGCCAATATGGTTTTGATGGTCTCCCGTTTGTAAGTTGTAACTGACGCCGCCGTCGCACCAGAATACCCTTTTCCCGCATTAGCCTTGGTATTGGTTTCGGTGTCCAATAAAATCGTCGCTCCGTTTATACTTTGTATTCCCAACCACGGCTCAGCACCACCATATACCGCACTATTTTTAGAAATCAAACTTTGTAAATTCAGGCCATCAGTAGTACAGGCGATAATGTTGTCGAGATAAATATATTTACTAGCCGTATAGGTGGTTGTGCCATTAAGTACAGCAACAGACTTAATCGAGGCGCCCATATCTCCCCCACCCGTTTTAACAATCGTCAGAGGAAGCCAACGGCCAGTAGAAGGAATTGCGGGGAGAGCGAAAGAATCAACAGCAGCTCCAGAAGCGTCAACACTGGAATATAAATTGATTATAAAGGTTGAACCGTCGGTAATAGCCACCTCATTTTTTATCCAAAAAGAAATCTTCTGATAACCAGAAAGTACCAATTCCCCCGTGGCATAATAAGCCTGCATTTGATTTGCACCAGGGGTAGCATCCTCCACTAACTTCAAACAAAAACTACCCTCCTTAGCGTCAGTGGCCACAGCTAATTTTGCTGAAGAGGTCGCGTTAACCGCAGTCCAATCAGCTTCACAGTCTGTGATAGTCAGATTCTGTGCTGTCTCCAATGTCACTGTTTTGTCCAAATACGTCCACGCTGCATTACCAACCGAAACCGGGTTCGGACTTTTCGCAATTTTAATTGTATCCCCTGCTGCTAATCTTGCCGCCGTAGCACCAGTAGTCATCGTTTTCCAAGCGTCAGTCCAGTTCATTCCCCCTCTAGGAGTAACCGTTCCATTGGGGTCGGCTGCGGCCTGCCAGACAGTATTATCCAAAGTAAAATCATCCAGCCCCGTAACCGTAATTTTAAATGCAGCATTTAACCACGCCGTAAAAGCCGTTAAGTCTACGACTGCACCCGTCACTAACCCATGTCCAACAGCATGAATATTAACCGTTGTCCCTGAAGGATTTGAAGCTACACCAGCAAAACCAGCACGGGCTGTGTCTGAGCCAAGCTCATAATCCATGAAAAAAATAGCATTAGTATAACTCATACCTCAATATATGTCAATTGAACCCCTGAAGTTGAACCTGCTCCAGTGGTACAAGTAAGCGCTTCTCCGCTGCTGGTTTCCATATGACCAACAGGAGAAAAGTTGATTACCTCGCCACCGTTCGCAGCGTTTTGATAAATAGGACTAATTGCTGTCCCAGCACCCCCACCCTTCGAATTAAAAGTTAAATTAGTGGCCACGCCTCCCGTAACTACGTCCCAAGAAACTATTCTAATTTTTTTCCCAGCCACTGCTGTTACAAGATTATAGTCCGTCTGGCTGACAGGCACATTAGCAAAAGCGAACTTAGGCGTGAGAGCAGTAGTTCCTAAATAAATAACCCCAGTCTGCAATGCTGAAATAATCTGACCAAGAAGAGCTGTACCAGCTCCAAGAGTAGTATTCACGTCCAGTTTGTTTCCTGTAACGGAAACCACATTTCCTAAGGCGTCCACAATCTGAACTTTCTGTGTTCCATCAATTAGACTATCAGGAAAAATCGGCAGCCAAAAATCCGCCGTAATGGTTCCAGTCACTCCGGCATCTGCTTTTTTCCCGTAAATCGTCCCAGTCTCATAATCTATAAAAAACTGACCAGCGACCAGTCCACTCGCATTCCCCCCATTTCCAGAAAAATTAGGGACAAACTGAACCTGTGTAGTAAAAGTTGTAGCCGCCGCACCACCAAAGGCAAAACTAGAGTCGTTTAAAGCCCCCACTCTGCCATAATTTCCTAAAATTTGACCATAAGGCAATTGAATTTCAACTACCGTCCCAACTGCCCCTGCCGGAATTACAAAATCTACCCCAGCAGTTAAGGTCTTGCCAGTAAACTTACTAGAGACCTGATCTAAAACAGGAAGGGCATAAGAAGGAGACGCCGTACTTGTTGCTCCTCTTAGAGGAAAAGATTCTCTAGAAATCGTCGTCATTTTCTCTAATTAAAGGTTTCAAACTTCGCAGCCACTATCGGCCCTAACACTTTCTCCTTATCAGTATAAGGCAGTTTTTTAAATTCTTCTACCGTATTTATTCCCGTCTCTCTTAATTTTTCTATTGACTTTGGCCCTAAACCTTTAACTGAAAGTAAGGTATTTTCCAAAACTGCGGAAGTAGCAGAAGTTCCGTCTACAGTCTGCGCCTTAACCTCTTGTTTTCCCCCTGTCAGCTGCTCCAATTTCTCTACCCTCTCTTTTTCAATCTTCGCCTGCCAGTCTGCCTCAATCTCAGGAGTCAATTCTTGAACACCATGTTTGCTCAACCAAATTTCGAAATTCTTCTGTTCTTCTGAATCAAAGGTGAAAGTTCTGGGCCTCAGTTGATTTTGAATTTTTTCTATTTCAGCTACTTTCTCCGGGCTCAACTGAGTAATAATAGCAGACAGATGCTCATACTGACCATCGTTTATAGCCTTCTCCATCAATTCAATTTCTGAATCTACAAAAAGAGAAGTCTTCACCCCCAATGTTTCTAAAATTGACATAATTTTTTAAAGATAATAACAGCTAGGGAGGCCCGAAGGCCCCCTATAGCTATCATCATTTCTTTTCCTCTTCCAAGGGTTTCGGTTCGGAATCCATTAGATTACAGACCTCAATGTATGCCCCTTTCAGAGAAATCATTTCCGTCTGGTAGCCGCTTACTTCCTGGCTCGCCTTTTTCAAAAGGTCTTGCACCTCAATAAAACGGCTTTCCAGTTCCTTTTTGCGTTCTTCCAATTTTTTATCCATTACGTTTTTGATTAAAGAATAATGGTTTAATCTACTCTAATTACCTCGACAAAGATATAAGCATCCAGGGTTCCAGAAGCGCTTACATATAAATCCTGACCAGCTGTAAGCGTGGAAAAGGAATCATCAATCTGAGTTGCGTTATCTATGTCGTTATCAGAAGCAGCGGCAGTAACGACATCAGTAATGTCATTAGAACCATTGTCCTGAAGTTTCCAAGTCCCGCCATCAGCAGAAGTATTCTGTGACCAGGCCCTCACCACCATCATCTTGAAAGGAACCGAGTCAAGCAACTTCACTGGGCCGATTTCGTTATCCACATGGCCTACGAAGAGCACCGGTAAAGTCTGTACCGCAGCCTCAGTAGCAGGTACTGCGATAGGGTCAGTCTCAGACCCACTCACATTACTCAACACGTTTCCTGCACCATCACAATCAAACGTCTTGTTGGTAAATACGTCAGCCGTAGCTTTACCGACTAAGGTATCTGTAGCATTTGGCAAAGTCAGCGTCTGAGCAGTACCAGCCGCAGCAGCAAGCGTGAGCTTATTACCAGCGGTTAATGCCGAAGCGTCGAAGCCGATTGTCTTTGTTAACGCGCCATTGGCTCCAAAGATACAGGTCGTATCCGTCAGAGTCTTATTGGTTAAGGTATCGGTAGTCGCCAGACCTACTAAGGTATCAGTAGCATCAGGAAAAGTAATTGCCCTATCATCGGTATGAACAAAAGTCAGAGTTGTTGCTTTCCCTGCTGTAGCCCCACCCAGACTCAATTTGGCCATTTTGGTCAAAGCACCATTTGCACCAAAGTAAACCGTAGAATCTGTCAGAATCTTATTCGTCAGAGTCTGTTGGAGGCCAATGAAGGCCATCACCTGACTTACACCCGCGAAATCTGGGATTGTCAAATTGGCAATTCCAGCTGTTTGGGTAGTCGTAGCCAAAGTAAGGTCGAAAGCTCCGGCCTCAAGAGCACAAGATTGTGCAATCGTAGAAGCCGTCCCCGCTGGGAGTGCTGTGGCGGCAAGATGAACCCAGTTGGTTCCATCAAAATACGCCACATCCCCAATAACCTCACCAGTTAAAGTTAAATCTGTAACCTTTCCTGCCGTTGAGATATCAGTAGAGACCGCCAGTTTTGACCACGCGATAGCGGCAGCAGCATCAATATCTGCGTTTACCAGGCTTGGAGTATAAAATTCCAAAGCCGTTTCACCTACATTTACTCTTACTGGTTTCAAAGAAGACCCCGCAAAAGCTGCTGGGACGTCAGTCAAACCAATAAAGGTGGAAGAACCACCCGAACCGATTGCGTTAAAATCACAATCAGTAGAATCACCCTCATTAATGTACAAAGTGGTACCAAGACCCCCATTTGTCTTAATGAAAAGGCAACCCTTAGCATAACCATTATCATTATCAGTCGGTTTTGTTGCTCCAGAGCAGATAGAAACCTCTTTTGCCCTGTTTACAGCAGCTACATATACACTGGGAGTCCCAATTTTATGTAATTCTGTGTCTAAACCAATTATATTGAAACTGGTTACACCTTTATCATCCGTTATACCACTCATTTTAAAGGTTGTTATTAAGTATTAAGAGGGGGGATTTCTCCCCCCAGTTTTCGTTTACGGTAAGGGGTTAGCACCTGTCGAACCGACAATCCATCTCCAGTCAATCGGATTTGGGCCAAACAGAGTAGAGGCCAGGATATTTTCGACACCATCAATATCCTTCATTCTATTATGGATACGAGGTTCCCATGCTTTCGCCATAACAAGCATCTCTCTCATCTTATCCATATCTACCAAGAACCAGTAGTTGGCATAGGCATCAGGCATGTGATGCATAGGCAAGACCTGGAAGGACTTACCAAGTGCAGCAGAAATTGTCGGAGACACCACGCCAAAGCCAAGATTCGCAGAATCCGGGCCGTATTCACTCATCTTCAATCTGAAAGCAGTCTCCAAGCCCTGCCTAGAAGCGATAAGACAAAGGTTGGTGACAGGACGTACCAGTACGCCTGCATCATCTTTGAATCTATCCAACTGGATAGAAGCAGCCTGTAAAGAGGTAGCCGCCAAAACCACGTTGGTTGTTACACCAACAGTGATGATGTTGGACTGTACCGCCAGACCAGGTTTTGCCGATGGATGAGAAGCAGAAATCAAAGCAACGGAATCACCACCAGTGATGAAAGTCGTACCTTGGCCAAGATAGAAAATCTTAGCAAAATCCTGTTCCCAGTTGAGCATCAAGCCATTTACCAGACCTCTTACCATAGAATCCACTTCGTATACACCCATGCTGGATCTCTTTTTCAAGAAATAATCCAGTTCTTCAGTGTAAGGAACTCTCTTGGTATATTTTCGGACTACCAGCGTCTTGGCATAGCCATTGTACTTGTAATCCAGTGCATAGGACTGACCTTCAATTGTCAGACCACCAGCACCATAGCCAGACAAAGATGACATCTTGTCGGCTGTAGTTTCGATTTCATATTCCTTAAAAGGAAATTTTTTGAACTGAGACTCATTCGCAATTTGGTATTTCACCTGGTCAAACGCCGAGACGATTGCGGGATCTACTATTTGCGGAATACTCAGTGTAGAGTTATTAGCCATATTAAATTAAATAAATTAAAAATTAGTTTCCCTATCCTTTAAGCCAGCGCAAAAGCAAGTCCTGCGGGCTCAGCAACCTTACATCTCACAGTCGTAGTCGCGTTCACATCGTAATCAATTACATACATCTGACCAGAAGCTCCAGCGGCCAAATCCAGTTGGAAAGCATTGGTTGATAACTTGATATCAGCATATGCACCAACGTCGGTATCCGTACAAGCTTGGTCAGAGGTCAATTCAAACTCCATGTCTTCCTGAATTGGTTCGTAGTAACCAACAACCTTTGCCACCGTCTGATTGTCAATGGTAGCAGTGACACTAGTACCAATGTAGATACCAGTAATCTTTTCGGCAGCAGCCGTCCTCGCAAGGAAGCCATTTGCGTCAATAGTCACAAAATCTTTATTGTCCAAATATGTGCTATTAGCCAGGATTCTTCCCTGGGTATTGGAGGTCTTCATGCCAGACACTAATCGTACTCCACTCATGATAAATTATTATAAAATTATAAAATATTTTTGTAACCTCTTTTCTCTTCCAGCGCTTTAGCAAGCCAAGTTGTCTGCTCGCTATAACCACCTTTTTCTTTAGGAAGTGGGGCAGGTCGCGTTCCCGTTCCTATCGGAGCTAATCTAGGCAGCTCTACCTCGGTACCTTCTACTACTTTTCCGCCAAAGGCGATTGTATGCGCCATTCCTAGCGCTTTCTCGTAGTCCTCAGTAACCAAGGCTGGATTAAGATTATCCATAGCCTCTTGAAGCTTTTTATACTTTGGGTCGTACTCATTTTCCAAAATCTTCTTAGATGCAAGAAACGCCTTCTTTGCCTTCTCCTGCTCCTTGATTCTTTGAGCTTCAAGCTGTGCTTTAATTCGCATCATCTCGCTCTTCGTCTCATATAACGTCGGGTCAGTAGCCTTTAACTCCTCAATCTTAGCCCTTTCCATCAACTGTTTATATGACCTTATTCCTTCTGCTCCCCAAACTTTTAAGATAACTTTATTGGCGAGAACCGGGTCAGAAGTCGCAATCTTATGGATTAACTCAGGATTATCTTTCACTAAATCAACCTGTAGTTCTACCACTCTTCGGACTTCATCGTTTTTCTTCTCTACCTCTGTTATTGCTCCCTTTAGTCGTTTTTGTAAAATAGCTTGTTCATCTTCCTCTTGTGGGGGAACCTCTACAGGGGCTACTTCTTCTTTCTTCTCTTCGACTACCTCTTCCTTTTTAGCAGCAGGAGCAAATTCGGGAACCTCTACTTCACTTACCACTTTCTTCTCAGTCTGAGAAGGATTGGCAGGGGTGATTTCTTCTGTCATATTCTTTTTTTTGATACGAATTAATTTAGCCTGTTTTTAACAGACTCTTGGCGGGGTGCCAGTGATGGCTAAACCCCTCCAGCAGTCTGCTAAAAAGTTTCTAGTTTTTAATGTTCAAAGGCCGGTTGCCCCAGGAGAAGCACCAGGTCTTAAAATCTGACCAGCATTATAACTAACATTTGTAACCCGACTAGCTCTACTCACTCGCATATGTCCTGGGCCAACCTTAGTATTGCCAGTTCTCCCCTCTCCTTCTTCCAAAATTTCCAATACCTTCTGTTCTTCTTTTGCCATAGTAATTATGTTTACTTATAAGCTTACATTATCAGGTAACTTTTCAAATTCCTCTACCATTCTAGCCTCAGCTGTTTCTTTCTTCATTGCCTTCGTTATGACTACATCATACTCTCTCCTTACTTGCATTACAACTAGTTTAACTATCATCCTAGCCCACTTCACTCCCAGGAACTCGTCCAAGGTCTGTGCGTCCTTAAAAGTCCTGTTTTCCAAATCTGTTATGATATTACCCAAAAGACGCTCAAACACCTTATATTCGGGCAGGACTGCTAGGTGGGCTAGCTGCTCCTTTTCCAGCTGGGTTAAGAGGGACTTTTGATAAGATACTCGCTCCAGGATTCGCAGCAGGCGGTATGCCTGTTTCATTTTCTTGAACATTTTGTGCTTGGGCTATTTGTTGTTCTGGCTTTGGTTGTAAATTTTGAGGTTGCATACTCTCTGGCAAAAGACCTGGATCACTGATGGCACCCCTAGCTATCTCTTCTGGCGTTCCTTGCATAGACTGTTCAGCCTTAGCCAAGACATAATCAGGCATAGCATTAATCTCTGCAATCCACCTAGCTAATCCTTCTGGCGAGAAACCATCCGGTGGAACCTGAAGCATAGCCTCAATCCCTTCTTTTTGAATTGCCTTATCCAATTCCCTGCTACTAGCCAGGTTACCAAGCTCCAAATCCAATTCCAAATCGAAATCTATGTCCTCAGGCTGTAAATCAAAATACCTAAAACCATCTACCGTTTCAGTATCAAATCCACCATTTTTTCGTCTCAAATATTCTCCCTCAGTCTTCACCTGAATCGGCATTCCTGCCTTTAACATAGCCCCATAATGCAACTTCACATCATCCTTCAAAAGTCTATACAATCTGGAAAAGAAAGAGGATGCCATGTAATTCATACCCATTTCAATCAGAGCATTCTGACTCTCTCTTCTGATAATCGTTTTCCTAGCCGTCTCAGACGCGTCCTGATTAGTCGTATCGTTAATATTGAGTCCAGAAGCCCGGATAACATCATTGTCAGTCGTCTCATCCAGTTTGTAGAGCATACCCAAATCAGGAGTCATCTTCACCTCCTTTAACTCATTTGGACTCACTCTGATAAAATCCTGTCCCCACTCAAATCCCTGTTCATCAAAGGCACTCATCGGATCAATAGCCATTAATGGCTTGGCACTCTTCTGCGTTATCTCCAAAACCATTAACCTGACCAAGTTCTTGATATGATTGAAACTCGTTGTTATATGAGCATCTGCATAACCATAGGGAGCCCCTGGCATCTTGTACTGTACTGCTAAAGCCAAAGGTAACTCTTTCCCCCTCCTCCCAGCTATTCTGGGAAGCGGCGTACCAGCCCCATTAACCAGGTTTCCATTCAACAAAACATGATATCTGTCGGCATCCACATCCATACAATGCGACACCCGGATGAAGTCTATGTCCTTTGTATCATAAAGTTGTTCATAAATCATCGCCTCATCCTTCTGAACAGGACAAGCAAGCGCTTTCTTGACCTGATTCTGGTCGTACTCCTTCCCAGCAAATCTTATCTCTGCCTCTCCAGGAGAAAAATACTCAGTAATCTCTGCATATCTACAATCCTTCAGACTGCTTTTTACGCAATGCTCATCCAAAAGAACGTGTCTTAGATCTAATTTTTTGTACAAGCACTGCCGAACCTTCTTCGTCTTTTTTACATACTTATAACTCCCTGTACTTGGTACATACTCAGGGTCTTGGACAGTTAAATCATACTGTTCCGTCGTCACCAGACAAATCGCTGACCCAAAAATACGTTTATCTAAAAATACTTCAAAATCTTCTTCATCTGCATCCATTTCATACAAAACCTGATTAAACAGGTGCCTAAATGCTGTCGCCTTAGTAGGATCATTACTACCAACAGCAACAAAATTCACCTTGGGTTTATTCGGTAACTCCGCCGCTAATCCCCTCATCGTAAGAGCATGTACAAAGGGATACCGAAGCTGATTAAATCGAAGCCCATCACGGCTAAACATAGAGATATCATACTGCTCGTAAAGTGAATTGTATAAAGGCCTAGACCCATTATTCGCCTGCGAGATTATACCTTCAAAAAACCTGCTTATACCCGCCCGCCACAGCGGTTCAAAATACGCCCTTCTCTGCTGCATACGATTTCTCCTCCTCGCCCATATCCCCTCTACTTCAGTTACCTGGATATTCGACTTGGTTAAATCTTCGTTTGTCATTATTGTTCTTTCTTAAACTCTAATACCCCAGGGAGGTCTTCCGTGGGCAGATCCTTTACCGTATCACACAACTTTAAAATACTCTTCTCTCCCGTCTCCACATTGAGTAAACCAAAGGAAACAAGGGGAAGATGCTGAAACCTCCTAATTATCGCCGGATCTCCTTCTTTTACCAGGTCTTCTACATACTCAACCAGACTGTTATACCCCATCTTCTCCCATGCCCGCTGTGTCAGTATAGCTCCCGGTATCCCCCATATCTCTACCTGTGCCTGTACTTCTTCCATGCCTTTTAAATTATTTATTGCCCAAAATTTTATTTACTCCTCTCCCAACTCGCCTTCCTAACTTCCTCGCCCCTTTCTTGACGGCCTCTCCTGATGATTTAACGGCCTGTTTTAGGAGCGCTTTACCTAGAGTACCACCTACGGAGCCTTTCGACTTTTTCATCGCCTATAAAGTTAAATTTTGACTTTTTACTTAAATGTTTTTTCGTGGGTATGTCATGTCCGGCTTGGCCCCCACCTGTTTACTGGTTGGGTTTCTTACCTCGTTCATCATGGTTACCGGGTTGCTGTAGATACTCTTCTCCGGCGGCGCTGCATTCACCACGTCGTCTCTCGTATGGTCTACCGGTTTCCTGAAATCTATTTTGTCCATAGCTAACGATTGTCTTGTTTAAACGCGTTTATGAACATCTGCTGGTTCTTGGCCCTTGTCCACACAACTGGACGACTAAAATCCGCATTATCTGTGTTGTTTGACCACATTCCCCCCATGTATAACGCATTTCTAACCAGTCTATCTGGTCTTGTAGTTGCCCTAGCTACCTGCATAGCTAATTTCGCCAGTTTGCCCCCATTTGTCTTAGCCATAAATGTTTTTTAAATTGTTCATACTTAAATTCTACTTGACAATTTTACTTTACGCAAACTCTTTTTTCATTAACTCCTTTATGCTCGTCCCTTTTGCCACTATCCCCATCGGTATCTTTAACAATGGCGTATTCCAAAAATTTAAACCAAGAGATAAAGCATCGGGTATATCATCATGTTTTCCCCTCGGAAAGCTTAACAACTCCCCCTCTAGTTTCTCACTCTCTAACGCTCTATGAAAGACTTTACCCATCCGGTAATGCGGCAGTAGCCCCCTAATCCTCTGGTATTTGTCCATCCGCGTCGCTACCGGCTCGATCTTTACATACTGGTTCCTTAACTGCATCTCCTTCTTCATCAGCTGCACCATCGCCTCCTGATATGCCACATTCTCAATCACCAGAATCTGGCTTTTGTGCCTGTTGATATGTTTGAAAATCTCCTCCACTGTTTCAAACAAATCCATCTTCTCAGCAGAATACTCAATCACGTATTTTGTGTTATCTGCCCCTATCCCTATCGTCATTACCACCGTATCATCCGCCCCGTCTTTCTTGCTTATTGCCAAGTCTACACTCGTGATTATCCTTAGATTCTGCGGCAATTCCCATGGTTTGTAATATTTGAAAAACTCCCGCTTAAACTCCCGAATACTGTCATCCATCGGCGTGTTCATGTACTCACTCCAGAACAAATGCCCTTCCCCTACCTTCTCGTAGTTCTCCTTTATCTGCCACAATTTCTCAATCGTATACAACGCTGGCCACAACGTCGTTCCATCTTCTTTTATCGCTTTGTAAATCCTGGTCGTCCAACCCGGATATTTCGTCAGAACCTTCAACAAAAGCGCATCTTCATGAATGATTGTCCCAACGTATACCACCCGCCCTTTTGGAGCAAGAGATGGCAATACCTCAGCATTGAACCAACGCTCTAACTTCTCCCTCCTCTCTTTACTCTGCACCAACTCATCGTTTTCCAAATCATCTAACACTACAAAGTCCGGCCTCGTATTCATGTATTTTAATCCTCTCATCTGCTGCCCACACCCCTTCGCCATGATCTTTACCCCACATTTTAACTCTATCTCCCCCTCCGCCCACTTATCCGTCTCTTGCTCCCCATATACAAACTTTATCATCTCATTCGTACTCAGTTCCCTCTTTATCGTTTCTAGAAACAGTTTAGCCTGATTGTAGGTGTTGCTCGTGATAATGATAAACCGGCTCTTCTTCGTTAAAGCAGTATGTAATACACCAACTAAGGATACAACCGTACTCTTCGCGTGTCCTCTCGGCGCCGCTACCGCCACCCTCTTCTCCCCGCTGTCTTGTATCAATCTGTAAATCTCTCGGTGAAACTCCGGTACCTCCTCCTTAATGTGCTCCGGTAAGCAATATGCCCCGAATTTCTCAATATCTAGCTCAAGATACTCCTTGACCCCCTCCTTCTTTACCTCCCATATCTTCTTCTCCCCCTCTATGGCTCTCTCCCCTTGATACCAACCGCTTATTTGCATATTCTTTTAACATTATTTCTACTAAGGCTTTCCCCTCTTCCCCTAGCCCTATCCTCTTCTCCTCTTCCCTCTCTTCTTTACTCTTTACTCCATATGTGTCCCTACCCAATCTCTCTAACGCAAACCTCGCCATATCCGCTTTTATCCTGTCGTTCATCTGATACTCCGCACTCGTGAACTGCGCCAATACCTCCTCACTTTGCTCCACTATCTGCACCCTCCTCACCACCTGTTTTAACCACTTCGGCGGCTCTTCACTCAATCCCGCTGCTATGCCTCTTGCATATCCCGCCCTTACCATGCTCTTTTCCAAATCTCCGTAACTTTCACTATCCGGGTTTAAATAATTTTCCAACACCTGCCTCCTCTGCCCATCCTGCGCTACCCTCTTATCCCCTATCTCAGGCGCCCACTCCATTCCCTTCTTCCCTTCTATCAAAAACTCTTGTTCTTCCATGTTTGTTAATTTATCCTCCCCCCGCTTCTCACCTGTCAACTTTACTCCTCAAAAAATTTCTATCCATTTTTTCCACTTTACAAAATTTGGAATTTTGAGAAAAATATACTTTACTCTTAAAACTTTCATATAGAGGGTGGGGGATAGTTATACTCATACCACCACGCGCAATCGGTTTACTTTATCTATTGGCTTGTATAAGCCATTCCAGAGTCAACTATAGCTATCTTAGCCTTATAACTATAAAGCATAGATGAGCCGCAAAGCTCAGCAGATAGACAAAAGACGGGAGAAGAAAGTGCATTTTTTCGCTTTCTTTAGCCCTAAATTAGATCTTCAAAAAAAGCTCTCTTGACCCATACACTTCTTTGCGCTCAAAAAAAACGGCTTATCAATAGGGCATAGTACCACTAGACACCGCCCTTGTTACCATAACACGACAAGGAATTTAGGCTTAAATAAAACAAAAAAAAAATATATATATGAATCAATAGTTTTTTTATTTTTTATATATATATATAAAAAAAAAGAGTAATTAAATTCTCTTGATTCTTATATATATATAAAAAAAACTGTCACACACTGTCACAATTGAGAAAAGGCTTGAACAAGCCAGAAAAGTGGTAACAACAGTGGTAACAGGGTGTTACAGTTGTAAAAAATATATTACATTGTCCGTCCCTTGCCCCATACTCTTATAATATTTTGCCCTTGACTTCCTATACAACTCTATGCTTCACTCCTGACGGAGTTATAGACAAGGAACACCTGCACACTCTATACCTTGATCATTGACAATCAGATTAATAGCTAGTCTAGTAACACACTAGCTAGTTACATACCCAAACTTAATTATACCATCAGCTATTAATCAACTATGACTAAAAAAGTAATGGAGTTAGTAAAAACCTTACCAACTTCAATAGTAGAATCGGGGAAAAGCGCAGTAAAATCTATTGCCTCAAAGCAAAAAAATTGTACGGTGCAATTCTATCGGCGGCTGGCGTACGGAAGAGAGGATTTAAAACTTACAGGCGCACAGGCTAAAGCGGTAGAGGCGTTAGTAGGCAAGCCTAGCATCAACATTGGCGACATTAGGGCATTGCAGGCATTAGGGCTTGAAATAGAGGAAGTTTTGCCCCCAGGTTTAACCAAAATTGAATTATGAATAAAAAACTTGAGACAATTAAATTTCTGTTGTATGCAGGGATAGCCGGAAGTAACACGGGGATTTGGGCGGTGATAGGGCTGTTAATAGATGACGCGTTTATCTGGATAGTTACGGCCTGTATTACCCTTCTGTCTTTGCTGCTTTTCGTTTTCGCTTGCCGCGATTATGACCGATTCTGTCGCCATTACCCCATTAATTAATAATATACTATGAAAATCTTACTGACCCCCCCCTCGTGGGAAACGGAGGCGCGAATAAGCGCGGACTTGCTAGTCAACCCCAAAGTGCCAGAGCATATCAAGCTAACCTGCTGCCAAGAGCTAGTAAAAACCGCTAAACTGCTGGACAAGATTATCAGCTTTCAACTTGACCTTACCGCTGAACAAGCTTTAGAGCTTCATCACATTCTTGAACATGACTAAAAAAGATTATCAACTGATTGCCGATGTTATCAACCGATCAATCGAAAAAGGACTTGATGACTTTGGTGTCCTGTACATTGACCCCACCAAGTTAATTGACCTTATGGGTACAACCCTAAAAAACAACCATCCGGCCTTTGACCCCCAAAGGTTCAGCGATGCTTGTTGGTTAGGTGGCCATCTAGGAGAACATTGAAACAGACAGGACAAACAAGATAAGCCAGTGAAATAACAATCACTGGCTTTTTTGTTGCCTAAAATTATCCCCTTCACTTGCGTTTTAAGCCCCGCAAAGTTAAAAGTGGTGTTCAGGTATTACCCCACAACAAAAGCCCCTATAATCGAATGAAAATAGGGGCTTTTTAAGTGTCCGGAGATCCGGCGTCAATCCCAGCCGGTTATTTCGTAGTCAACTACTTTGTTTCCTGCTTTGTCCAGCTTTACGCCATCGCCTCTAGCTGAAACGGTAAACAGACACAGAGACACAGGACATTGAGCGGAACCGTGAGCAAGGTCAATGTTGATGAACTCACAATGATGATTAGGACATTTAGGCTTAGACATAAGGTTAGTGTAATTATAAGTATGATTATAAGTGCAGTGAGAGGGGGAAAGGAAAAAAATTTTTCTTTCTTTCAGGGACTAGAGAATTTTAATCTGTCTGTTGATTAAGCCCCGTATAAGCAGGTGGCCAGCGTGATATATCAGGCCAGTGCCGCTGTACTTGTGAGAGGGATTAAGGTCTGCAAATAAGCTTAAAATCTCTTTGCGCTCTGGTTTACCCAACGCCGCTTTGAGCGCCGTCTTTTCCTCTGTCGTTAGTGGTAGGCTAGCGGTCGCCCATGTACTTCGCTGCTTAACAGTTCCAAGAAATTCAGCAGGGTCAATCCCTCTTTTTTCTAGTTCTGCTAACAGTTTAACTGTCTGTATGTTTGTGTATTTTCTTTTAAGTTGGTTCATGTAGATTCCCATAATTGTAAATGTTGATTAATTGATAATTATAAGTATAAGTGAAGGCGAAAGTTTAGCCCCCCTTGACGACATAATCCTGTTGTTGATGGCCAGTTAAGCGACGGGAAGTGAATGCTTCGCTCCCCTTGTTGACATGTCTTACGGCTCGAGCGAAGTGTTCAGGTGAAAGTTGTTTAGCGTCGGCGGCTATAGCAAAGCGGGCGGCGTTTAAGACGACATTCTTTATTTGCCCGCCAGTCAAGTCAAACTCCGCTAGGTCAGTAGGTGTAATAACAGGGTCAATCGGTAACTTCTTTGGTAAGTGTCTTTTCCACAATTCAATTCTTGTTTCTTTGCTTGGCCTTTTAAACTCTATTATTAGGCTAATCCTCCTCTCTAGTGCCTCATCAAGACTATCAATCCTGTTAGTGGCCATAATCAGGATTCCTGAATAATTTTCTATACATTTTAGTAAACAATTATTCTGAGCTGACATAATTTGCCCCATACCTGTCCGACTTTGGATTAAGCCATCACACTCATCAAGAAATAGAATTGTACTTTTCTCTTTTTCTGCTTTTTGAAAGAAAGCTGTTAGGTTCCTTTCGTATTGGCCTGGCTCGCTAGACTCAAGCTGTGCTGTATCTAGCTCTAACATCTTAAACTTAAGTACCTTAGCAAGTCTACGGGCAATTAGGGTCTTACCTGTACCCGCAACACCATGAAATAGCAGGGTAATCCCCTTACCATATTCAATCACCTCTCCAAGCCCCCACTCCACGAAAAGCTTGTGTTGATTTTCAATCTGTTTTACAGCGGATATAATATCCTCTTTGGTAGCCTCGTCTAAAATTATATCACCTAAATCTATTACAGTCTTAGCGACAGGTATTCCTAAAATAATTCTTGCAAAGATTTTAACGGGGATTAAATACCATTCTCCTGCTCTACAATCCTGCATACATAAACTATTTGTTCTTAGAATCCCCTGTTGTATGCAATAGTTTTTGGTTGTCGTCCGGTTATAGTCGTTTGTTTGGTCGTTATACAGCGATACGCTTTTTTCAAAGCCATCGTCTAACTCTCTTTTTTTGTCGTCACCCCACCCCCAATATTTTTCAGTCGCTGCTTCAACCTCTTCACGTTCTTTGATGGACATGCGCCAGTTAGCGGCTTTGATTCTGTCTGCATATTTTTTGCAGAAATCACCCCATTCTGATAACAGCTTGATAGCCAGAACTTCATCTTCGATTGCTTTTATAGCTTCTTTTGCTTCTGTTTCTGTGAGTACTTTTCCAGTTACAGGTACTGACGCTGTCGGTACAGTTGCTTTCTTTTTTGTTCTTTTTTTTCTTGGCTTAGTAGTTGTACCCATAATTATATTATTTAAATTGTCAACAGTCATAATGTTAGTTGTTAATAGTTAGTTATTAGTTGTATTATCGGTATCATTAGTAGTGGCGTCTGTCTCTAGCTCTTCTTTTATAGTGTTTAATAGGTCTGTCTTGTGCTTTAGGAGTTTGGGGACAAGCGTTCGGTCTATATCCGGATTATTTCTGGCGGCCAGCCGGCAAGACCTAAAAGTGTCTAATGCAAAGTTTTCGTAGGCATTGGTAATCTTTGTGTATAGCACAAAGGTTTTTTGGCTCTTTGCTTCTGCAAGTATTTCTTTCGCCTCTAGTAATTGTTCGGTACAAGCGATAAAGGATTCAAGCGCGAAGTCACCTGTTTTACTTTCAGTCGGTGTTGCGTTCCAAGTGCTGCGCCATCTTTTTTGCCAATTCTCTAATATATCTTTTGCACCTTCTCCATCACCGTCCTTAAAGTAAAGCCACTTGTTCCCGCCGCTATCCTCCTTCTTACCCTTCTTTGTTTTTCGGCTTGGCATTAAAACATCAGGGTCGGAATCAATCTGGGCCCTAATCGCCACATCATAATAATTGGCAAGTATATATTGGCAAGCACGACACCTTTGGTCTAGTTTATCAGGGTGAAGGGAACACAGACCTTGAATAGCTGCTTTTATTGCTTTTTCCCTTTTCTTGTCGTTAGTCTTTTTCACCATATTATTGGATTATTAATTGTAATTAGGTTTTCCCCTTTGCTTTGTTCATCTTGTCAAGGAAGGCATTAACATCATCAATAGTTGACTTGCTACTTGGCTTAGAGCCGAATTCTTTCGCTACTTGCCTTCCCCTTTTACTTCTGGCTAGTGTGATGAAGTTATCATCTACTAACTGTCTGATTATAGCTTCCTCACAGTTTTCGGCTCTAACACCTTTTGAAACAGAAATAAGAGATTGAGCTATAAGTTGTTTTGTCTTTTCGTCTTCACCTTCGGCCATTGCTGCAATTAGTGTTACAATGCCAGTCATAAGCTCGGAGAAAGTACCTCTTACAGTCCTATATCCGCACACCTCCTTGCCCGCTATTAGATCTTCGCTGTGCGGTGGAAAACTTAGTAATACCGATTGATGGTGGCTTACATCTACCTCACCATTGCTATAGTGTCCTTCTCTTATAACATCTCCTTTACCCTCTAGGTTAGTGATGACTACCTTAGTTAGCTTTCTTCTATCCGGCGTGAAAGTGGCCATCTTCTTAACTTTCCCGTCTTTACCGACGACATTGGTTGTCTGTATTTCTTCCCCTTCCTCTGCTACTATTTCCGCTCCCTCTTCTGGAATAGGTATAGAGGTTTGATTCATATCTTTTTGTTTTTTGTTTTTCGGGTCTTTGCGACTTTTCGGGTCTTTGCGACTTGGCATGTTGTTAAGTTATGAACACCACCATATATATATTGGATATATGCATATGTCAATACCACACACAAGTCGCTTAATAGAGCCATCTTCAAACTGGCCTATACCCTGGCCTATACCACGGCAAAACAAAAATCATGGTACTAGCAATTCCAAAAATTTGCCGCAAAATTTAAATCAGTTATCTTATCTTGGAATTACAAAACTTTTTAACACAGCATTAACAATAACAAAACAGGGGCTAATTTCCCTGCCGTCTTAATTGTGTTTATTTTTTAACTATACTTATGCTTAGACTTATAGACGTAATTGCAGTTATATGGTTCATTTACTCTATTGCTCTAGTTATAGGTCTAATTATAATGGTAATAGAAGATTGCAAGCGAGAGGGGTAAAAATTTTTTATTTTTATTTTTTAATAAAGTTTAAAATGGAAAAAACTACCGGAAGTGAAGGGGGGCAAAATTTTTGGGCTGGTAAAGTAGAAAAAAGTTATGCCAAATATATAAGCGAGCTGGGTAAAAAAATTCCTATTTTCGCTGTACTCACGCTTGGCAAACACCCTGATGGGAAATATCTATTTAGATTTAGTCCTGGTAAAATTATGGACTATAATACTCGTAAAGAGCTGGCCTATATTCTCCTTGATGCTGTGCAAGAGTGGCTAAGTAATTCGGCTCCAGAAGAACCAAAAAAAGCAGAAGGGGAGAAAAAATTTAAACTAGAAAGCTAATCATTTTGCACTATGGCATTTGAAATCGTAATTGAGGACGGTGAAATTTATCGCATAATAAAAGATGGAAAAGTTCTCCTAATTAATACTGATGTAGTAATAAAAGGGGTAACTGAAGACAAAACTGAAGTATTAATAGAAATAAGAAACCGGGGCCTGTATGCAGTTACGACTGACACCTTAACTAATAAACATAAATTCTCATCTTTACTTGCCCCGTTTGTTTTTCTGGGTAGTGACCGTGATTTACAATGTCTGGTTGCGGCGTTGATGGAGCGATATAAAAAGGAACACAAAAAGAAGATTTTGGTAAATCTTAAGGATCATGTCGGTAGATATTACGAGCAGGGTCAAGATTTTTGGGTTTTAAAAGAACATATAGCTTGGATTGAGCAGGGTGAGCTGAAACTCCAGCCACACCGAGGGTTTTGTTTGTTCGAGCGAGGTGAAAAAGTTTTTTTTATTGATATCAGGAGTGTAGATGACGAACTTAAATTCGGCGGAGTTTTGCCAATGGAAGAAAATAAAGAACTAGATTTCCCCTGTTTATTGGATATCTGGCAAAGTCAGTATGGATTGAAGCCTTTGAGCTGGGCGGTGTTAGGTTACTTTGTTGCCTGTATGTTTATGCCTGAGGTGTTGGATTGCCGGGGGAAAAGATTTTTTCCTTTATTTGCTATTTCTGGGACGACCAAGTCGGGTAAAACCTCTTTGTTGTCGAACTTTTACAGATTCTGGGGGTTGAATATGGTAGGCTGTGATTATACGCAGACTTCACCGTTTGTAGAAACTAAGCAGCTATGTCAGGCATCCTGTTTTGCAATTTGGCGAGATGAGATGAGAATGATGGGCCACGCATTGAGTAAAGAAACAATAATCAGGTCACTATATACTAGGGCGGCTATAAACAAAGGTACAAAAGACCAGGAACTAAAAAGTTATGTGCCTAAGTCTACGCTGTTACTTTCAGGAGAGGACGTGCCAATAGACCCGGCGGTACGGAGAAGAATTGTTTTGTTCGAGCTAGATGATGATTGGAAATTGCCTCCTATGGATTTTGACATGGCGACCTGTCAGGCGAATGGGGTGGTACACGAACTCTTTTGGAAAATCTTGGTAAAAGGGTTCGACAAAAAAGTATTCAAAATGTTGATGGAGAGAGACTTTTTTTCTCCTAATGGTGACGAGGAAAAAGTTTTGTATTCCGCACTGGGCGCAGTTTTTGGGCTTGAGGCGGGTGAAAATATTCTGAAGATAGTCAAAACTTTTTGGGAAAAACAAGAAACAGAAGGATCTTTCTTTTCTACCGTAAAGAAAACGTGTTTTACTGAGCAGTTAATAGATTTTTTCTTTAATGTCTGTATCAGCAGAGATTGGTTCGACAGAAACGCCTTTCAGGGGAATGCCCCTTGTGCTGCTTCTAAATATGTAGAAGTAAAAAATGAGGTGGTGCGATGGAATGTGGGAGCACTTGTAGACGTAGCTTATAATTTAGGGTTTTACAGACAGACTACTATTTCAGTACCAATGGCAAAAAGTCTTTTAGCAAAAAGTCTGGGGGGAGAGAAAAAAGTACTCAGAATGGGAAGGCGACAAATCCGGGGAGTAGAAGTACCCCTTTCCGAGTATGATAAAGAGGAAACGCCAGAAGTTTATAAAACTTTAGTAAAGAATATCAAGATTGCCCAGGACGATTTCCAAAACTATTTACTGCCAGAAGCTTATGTTGAAATCAGACAAAACGATTGAGGAGCTGAGCTTCGCCGACTGGTGGGCAATGTTCCCCGGTAGCTATCTTTGTGCCATGCTTCCGAAAGAAGGACAGGCAGAGGGGTGTATTCCTTCTGATGAACTTCCAGCGGGCTGTACCGAAGAGCAGGCTTTCGAGTTTATGCAAAAATATGTACAGATGAATCAAGGCGGCTGGAACATACATTTTACTCCTAATGGTGTAAAAGTAAAAGAAGATAAAAATAAACTCTTAAACTTCGCCAATGTTAATGCTTTCTTTGTGGACATAGATATACCTATGACTAATGACGTAAAGTCAGAGGCGGACTTGGTAGTCAGAGCAGAATTAAAAAATGATATACTGTCTGATATTTTTATTAAAAAGGTACCCTTACCTACGCTTACTATAGAAACTAGAAATGGGTTTCAACTATATTGGGTAATTAAAGGCATAGTCACAGAGGAAGACTTTAATATGATACAAAGGGCACTAGTGAAAGAGTATAAGGCCGACCCCGCCTGTAGCAAACTTACTTCTATGCTTAGAGTCCCCTACTTCAAATATTATAAGAAAGGGGAGACTGGAATTATCAAGCCTGTTCAACTTTTTTGTTCAATGTGCATGTATACACAGGCAGAGATATTAGAGCACCTGGATATACAGCCAGTAGAGGTAGAGAGAGAGAGAGTATTCATTTCTGTACCTACTTATAAAACAAACAAGTCTATGTGGCAGAAGGTAACTGACTTGCCAGTAGACCAGGTAATAGAAAAACTTTCTGGCACAGATGCAGTCAGGGGAGATGTGTTCACCCTAAAAAGGACTTCCCCCGATAAACTCAATATCATAGCCAACGGAGCCACTACTCCAAATTGGTTAGACCTGGAAAAAAATATGATTTTTAGTAATAACCAGCCCCGGTTTTGTAACATCTTCCATTTCCTAAAATGGTATGGTTTAACCCCCGGAGAAACTAAAGAATATATTAAAACACTGTTCAAACTATAAGTCATCTATATCTAGTTGACCCCCCTCTTTGTATGCTATATAAGAAGGGTGGCACAAAAGAAAAGTTTCTTTACGCCAATTACAACATAACAGCATAAATCCATGCCTAAGTTCACGATGAAAGCTCTCTCAGAAGTAGATAAAAAGAAAGATGTCTTTATCCCATTAGAAGAAAACCTCTATGTAGTAGAGGTGGAAAGCGCGGAGTGGGGAAAAACGAAAGTCAAAATTTGGCAGGGTAGACAAGCTATAGAAACAGATGAAGAGGAAGACCAGCTTATAGTTACGTTCCTAGTTAGGTCAGCAGTTGACGGTTCAGCAATCAAGCGAATTGATGGAGAGGAGATGGTAAACCCTAAGATGAAGATGTTTATAGTAGAAAAAGACCTGGGATATAATAAAAAAGAGCAGTGTCATAGAGACGGTAGGCTTATGGTCTGTGCTCTCACTGGTCTAGACCCAGATGATGAGCTGGAGTTCGACGAACAGACCTTTATTGGCAAACAGGCAAAGTGTTTCATCGAACTATATACTAAACAGAATGGGGATAAGGGGAATAAAATGACGAAATTCAAGCCAATTAAATAAATGTTAAAAAAGTTCGGAGCAATCCGGCCAGAGGATAAACAGATTATGCGACAACCAAAGGCCGTTACTAAAGCCCAAATCAAATATCTAAACTACAGGGGAGAGCAGTCTAATCTTCTAGAAGAACTGGTTAGCCTCCCGGAACACAATGACATGCCTTGGGAAAATCCCCCAGAATTTAAGTCATAAAACACTATGGAACAATTATACAAGATAGACAATAAGCTACTTGCTTTGGTCTCCACCTCTGACCCGCTGACCGGTGAAATAGACGGTGTGGAATTGGAAAGACTAGAAATGGAAAGGGATTTGAAGCAGCAGCACGTGGCCTTATACATTAAAAGCTCAGAAATGGGCTTAGAGGCCATAGACAATGAAATCGTTCGTTTAAAGGCCATTAAACAAAGCGCAGAGAGGCGGGTAGACTGGCTGAAGATGTACCTCCAACAGTCTATGGAAACGAATGAGATTTCCGAAATTAATTTTGGAGTACATACTATCAAGATTAAAAAGAATCCTCCCTCTGTCCAGGTGTTCAATGAAGACGTGCTGGGCTCTGAATTTAAGACCCAAATTATTACTACCAAAGTTGATAAGACTGCTATTAAGAAGGCCATCCAATCAGGTCGAATTGTACATGGCGCAGAGTTAGTACAAAGTAAAAGATTAGAAATAAAGTAACCAATTAAAAAATGATAAAGAATAAAGTAAAAGATTTCCGTACCGCGCTGGGGGTCTCTCAGAAAGAAGTAGGTAAAGCGCTTGGCCGTTCCCCCCTGACAATTAGCCATTGGGAAAGCCAGAAAGGGCAGCCAAACCTGAAAAATGTCCTCGCTATGCTCAAATATTTCAAGTGTGATTTTACAGATTTAATCTACGAAACAGATGACCAAACAAGAACAGAACAACCCGTCGCAGGAACAGCAGAACCCGTTGAAGTTCTCGCTGGAGAAGGAGTCGTCATCACCAACTCCGAACCCCTCCCTCCCCAACCGGAAGCCATCGTCACAACCCCAATGGACAATCCAGCTCAGCAAGGATAGGTGCAGCATAAAGGGAGCCCCAGAAGAGATAATTTTGTCCATCAGTACCTTGATTGAAGCCTTAAAAGCATCAGCAGGTGAAGAGGTGACCAGGAAAATTCTTATGGAATTATTGGATGGAACCTTCGATGAAGAACCGGAGTTGTCATATCTGCTTCAGCAGGCTTATAACAACAAAGAATAAAAAGAAAAAGAGAGCGTTTTCCGCCCTCTCTTCCCATCCATTAACTTAACCCAACACTATGACCAAAAATACTTTACCAAGTCGGCAAGAAATTATCAAGCTTTTCGAAAAAGTAAAAATAATTATGTCGGAAGCTGACCAAGACTTCGTGCAATCCACCCTAATGTTCTTAGCTTTCGGAGAAGGTGATGTGGCAGATGAATGGGAAGTCGTAGAGAGATTACGGGGTTATGAAAAGACCTATAATTTCATGGAAAGATTTAAGCTAATTACCTTACTTAAAAAACTAATTTGATGGAGTATATTATCTGGTTCATGCTGTATTGTTCCTTATTCGCAATCGCGATATTACTAGCAACTATAATTAGAAACTATCTATGAAAACTGAAGAAAAGGACTGCCCAGAGTGTGGAGAACCGCTAACGGTTAGGAAAAATAGGACAACTGATGAACTTTTCCTTGCCTGCACCGGCTACCCTAGCTGTAGGTATACAGAAGAGATAGACGACCTAGAAGAATTAGATGACATTTAAAAATATAACTTTAACACATTATCACTATGTTTAACAGCAAGAAAATGAAAGAATTACAGGAGAAAAATGAAGACCTTCGCGGACTAATCAAACGGATGGAGCAGGAAAACTCTCTCCGTAGAGCTACTCACGAAAGTGAAGAAAGAATACGGGAAGCAGAAATCAACACCCGGATTATCCAGGCTACAGAGGAAAAGACCCGTGATATTGCACGGCTCGAACTTGAAAAAGGTATCCTGGCCAAAGAGGTACAGATATTAAACAAAGCTTTCGGAAATATGGGCTTTGACGTTAAGGATATGAAGAGCATCCTGGAAAAACTGGTTGATGGAATCGTGGCAAAAAATGGTATTAATGTAATCAAATCATCCTAATGGCTTATCCTTTATTTTCTTATTCTCCTGGGCCTTTCCATTATGCTCCCTATCCTGAGGGTTCCCTTAGGGAGAGGCAGGATAATAGTAAAACAGGGGCAAGAGAAAAGGACTTTGTTCGGTACGTCAACGCGGACTTTGGGGTAGGGATTTGTTCTTCGGCTGCTACCACGGCATCTTACCCCCCTCTTATGAGTGCCGCTTCTGTCCCTACCGCCTTTTATCAGGACGGCTCTAATAAAGGGACTATTACGATGTCAGAAGGCACAGTCCACCTAGCAAAACCACCTCGAGATCTACAAAGTATAATCGCTTATTTTTACGCAAGAAAATGAAAAAGTCTGACCGCGACATCTGGCACCAACCCCACCGAGTAAAAAAAGTAGTCAACCTGCCCCCTGACGAGGTTAAAAAACTTCCACCGAAGAAAGGGTATTGCATTAAAACCAAGGGTGAACACGATTGGATGTGGGTGCAGAAGAGAAAAGATTGGGATTGGTATGATGAGAGGTGTAGTAAATGCGGAAAAAAGAGAGGCTGGTTTGCGGAAGACTCTATGTGGTGCCGGAAATGTAGAACAGAACTGTACTGGTGGAACACTACTAAGGTTTCACCCCCTGTCTGTAAAAAATGTTTTAAATCTTAAAAACCTAATCAAAATGATTAAAATTGGAAGAATTTATGCTCCTAAGGATCCAACTAAATGCGGAACTTTTGCAGCGGAAAAAGGCGCGACATATGTGAGATATTACAATAAGAATAATTATGAGTTACTAGATAAGAACCTGAACAACATGAGGTCTACCTGTAATTGTTTCGAAGAGGAGGAACTCCATGAATTATTTACCCTGGAGGCCATACAGGAGGGAGACTTGTTGATAGACGGAGACGACCTAGCAAAGCTAGTATTGGGACGGGCGGGGAGAATTGTCTTTCTTGCAAATCACAACAAGGAGCCGGATGGAAAATGTGGGTGCTTAAACCAATTCACAATCCAAGAACTAACAGACTTTCATTATAGGTTTGCAGACGCCCCTGAAACTACCGAAGAACTCACTATGGAACAGGTCTGTAAAGAGTTGGGAAGAACAGTAAAAATAATTAAGAAATGAAAACTTTTGTAATCGGAGACATCCACGGAGCAGCCAAAGCTTTAGACCAGTGCTTGGTCAGAGCTAACTTTGATTTTCTCAAAGATATCCTGGTTTGCTTGGGAGATGTCGCCGATGGGTGGCCAGAGACGCCCCAGGTGATAGAGAAGTTATTGGAATTGAAAAACCTAATTCTGGTGCAAGGCAATCATGATTTTTGGCTGGAAGGGTGGTTGCAATTCGGAGCCAGACCTGTCATCTGGACGGAACAAGGCGGACAAGCTACGATAGAAGCTTATTTGAAAGAACCAGAGCTGATGGTCAAACACAGGGATTTCTTCAAAAAGGCGGTAGGCTATGCTCTGGACGACAAAAATAGGATATATGTCCACGGGGGATTCTGTCGCGGGATAGCCATAGCGTCTCAGTTGAGAGAGATGCTAATGTGGGACAGGACTCTGGCAGATAAAACAGCCGGAGCCAAAGAAGGGGACAAATTCCTGGTTCACGAATATGGACATGTTTTTCTGGGACATACCTCAGTCAACAACTATAAGAAACTACCTAAGAACAAACCTTACACAGGGGGGAATGTAACTCTGCTGGACACTGGGGCAGGCTGGGAAGGGGTTCTAACAATCATGAACGTGAACACAATGAAATACTGGCAATCGGACTTGGTCTCTGAATTATATCCCGAAAGTAGAGGTAGAAATTGAATCATTAACCCGAAAAACATGACTAAAGAAGAGATGGAAAAAGAGCGAGAAGAGATGTTTGAATTTGCAAGAAAGATAACAGTCCAACCTTCAAAAACTTATATTTCTATGGATATGGCGGGGGTTTGTCCTCACTGTGGCCGATGCCCCCACTGTGGGAGAAACGGAGGGGTGGACACCTCTCCTCATGTTACATAGTGTTAATTAACAATCAGGGGCTGGGTGGCACGAATATAGCTTATAATGGCGATGAATAAGGTTCCGTCCTTATGACAACCGTTTCTATAAGGCACTGTCACATACAACGGATAGGTCGAGGTCATAAATCAGAAAACCTCGTGCAGGTAATGAAGTAAAATAAAGCAGATGAAAAATGCTGCCTATGGGTACTGACACCCACCTTTTGCTCTAATCCCTGCCCCAGCAAACCAGTAACCAGATTTCGGAGGGGAACATTTCAAGCGAAAGCTTGCTGAATCATCTAGCCCTTCCGAGTCTGGAACTGGAAAATTATGGGGAGAGATGTGCAGGGCGGAACGGGTGCTAGGAAGGTAGTGTAATCGCCAGGCTGTGCGACGGCACAATAAGCGACCCTAAATAACCTTCAATGCCAGTAACCAATCTGGCCTCTCCCCTCCACTCACGAGCAGAGTATAAAGGCTCACCTATGGGTGTGAACCGAAAGAGAGTGGAGCCACCGATAAGTGGTATGAGGAAATAAACAGCGTCGCTCGCTGATAAAATCTCATCAAGCAGGTGCGAGTCCTGCCGCACCCACCAAATTAAATCAATAACCCAATCAACAATGACCAGAGCAGAAAAATTCCACTCCTTTATGGCCTATATGGCCGACCACCCAGGAGGAGGCAACAGTAAAAGAACGGCTTAGGGCAAGCGACATTCTGCACCGACTGATAATGAAGACTGACAACATACTTGTTATGGATAATCTAGAAAGAGCACAGAAAGAGCTTTTATCCCCTAACCAATCCGAAGATGAAAACCAATAAACACGGCTGTAAGCCAACTTATGATGTCTGTATGAAACACGAAAGCCCACTTGTTTGTAAACACGGCTGCGAAGAAGCCCAGCCTCACAAATGTAATGGCTATGATAATATAACTAAACCAAAAAAAGATGACCGAAGAACAAAATGACCAGATAGAGGAAGCGGCTCAGGCTTTTAAAGCTGCCATTGAAAAGATGGGAGGTAAGGATGTCGTAATATTATGGGTACTGACCGATGAGGCCACTGACCGGGACGTCGTAGGAGGAGTACCAGCGCTATACAGGGCTAGACTGGGTGCCTGTGAGTTCATTAAAGATACCTTGGTAACGGGGACAATAATTGACCACTGTTCAGACTGTGCGGACGACGAGTCTCCTCATTTAAATTTTTAACCAAAAAAAGATGCCTTACTCTAAACTAATCAAAGTTCATTTCCCTTATAAAGATGCGGTGATGGGCTGTATGGGAGAGCGAATGTGGGTAGAAAGGCTGACTGAAACCACGGGAAGACTTTGGAATACCCCCTTTGATAACGAATTTGGACTTAAATTGGAAGATATAATAGAATTTAAAATGGGGACAGATAGTCCCTATGCTGAATTTGAATTTGTAAAAAAACTATTAAACTAATAAACATGGCTGAGCTACCTCAAAAAATTTTTAAGAAAATCCTGGGTATAGACGTTGGAAAAGAGAAATGGGGATGGTGCTTCCTCGCCGATACTACAGAAGAATCAAACCAATGCCCTACCGTTTCCTATCAGTCCTTCTATAAACGCCTTGCGGCTATAATGGCACTATATAAACCAGACATAGTGGTAGTAGGCAAGGTTAATATGTACTATCAGCTTATTTGCTCCCACTACTCTTATATAGGTGTAGTCAGACTACTGTGTGAAAAAGCTGGTATACCAGAAATTGAAATTAATGATATGACTGCCAGGGCCACTCTTTTTCCTGGAGAGGGGAGAAGAAAAGAACTTATGAAAAGACATTTTCCTTCCGGCTATGGGGAAGACCAAATTGACGCTACTATTCTAGCTAAAGCTTGGAAACAACTACAACAAGGAAAGACCCAGATGTAGTCCGTGACTATCAGGCGGGGAAGGAAAAAAAAGCTCCTAATGTATATTAAGGAGTTTTTTCCTCAGCGGGAGAACTTATATCCGAACCTCCCTTGGCTCCAAGTTTTGGAAACACTTGTATTAATAAACTTTTAACAACAGAGCGTAAAATAATTGTTCCGAAGGAGAGTAGGGCGTCACGACTGATATCCCCCTGGTGAAGCCTCAGAACTTGGCTAAAACCGTCAATTCCTACGAAAACGATGGTAGTGCCCACTATGTACAGAATCTCTTCTTTAATCGCTTGTTTTGACGGCCATTTATATTGCATATTTCATTTTTTGTCAAATTCTAGTAATGAGTGAGCAAAGCACTCTGCTACCCTATCCAAATTTTTTAAAATTATATCCAAATCCTCAAAATTAGAAATGAAACCGACCTCTACTAATAGATATGGACATAGAGCGTCGTCTATGTAGAGTCTGTGATATAGACTATGGTCTTTCGTGTTATTAAGTGGTCTGGCTCGTAACGGCAAGATATTGTAATTTTCCCACTCGGTCAATACTGCATTCCCCAACCTCTCCGCCCCTATCATTTTTTTCTGATACCAACACTCAAAACCTCTTGGCTTGCCAGATATAGATGAATTAAGATGGATAGCCAAGCCCACGCAGTTACCTGGAGAAAATCTGTTCTCTCTAATTACGGTATTAACAAACTGCATCTTTTTTAAAGGGGTGGCATCTGATTCGATACCTACCCCTTGTACTAATATCCCTGGAAGTTTGGCAGTCAGGATGAGCTTGACTCTTCTAGCTATCTCCAAGACTACCGCCCTCTCTTTAAACACCCGTAATCCAAAGCGAGCTACAGCCCCCGGATCTTTTGGCCCCAGATAAGACTTTCCATGCCCTGCTTCTACGAAGACGGCTTGATACATAAGATTTTTTATTGTTCTCTGCTAATTCTCTTCCTCAGTTTTTCCCCTTCTTTCAAAGATTGAGCATAGACAGCTTTTCCAGCCGAACCAACCGCATTGTTAACAATCTTAGCTCCCTTTACCCACTCCCTGCCATATGCCTTTACTCCGTTCATGATGGCCTGGTCAACAGTGGGACTTTTTGCTCTAGCAGCCAAATAAGCATTTTCCAAAGCGGCTCCAACATTTTTATTTACCGGAAACTCGTTTTTTACATAATTTCCCATTCTCTTAACCCCTTTCCCAACATTCTGGAGTCCTTCCTTCACCCTCTCTTTTCTGACCCCTTCTTGATAACCATATTGTGCCCCCACAGCAGTTCTCACTCCTGCATCGTAAACCCCTTTTGCTGCACCTACAACCCCTTGTCCAGCCTCCTTTATCATTCTGCCTCCACCCTCCACTACCATCCCCGCAGCCCCTCCCAATGTCTTTCCGATATCCCTTGCTACTGACTTAGCCATAGTATTTTGAAATTAAAAATTAATAACTATTTTTTAAACATTTTAATTGTAATCCTCCTTTCCTTTTTTGTACAGATATTCTACAATTATTTTTTAGTTTCTGAACCATAAAAAGGTAACGCCTGGCCTGAACCTTCGCCCTGGTTAATGTAAGATGGATACTTTGATTCCCAGGTATCACCTTTCACATCTGGATCTTTACTCCATCCAATAAATAAATCTTGCAAGCCAACTCGCTTTGCCGCCAATGTTGTCACAGGAGAAGCCAGACCTTTAGCTAACTCATTTTTCAAATAAGCAGTTTCTGTCCCTCCAGTATATCTAACCCCCTGTTTCGTCGGATCATTTGAAGCTAGAGCATTTAAGTACCTCCCCTCTTTTGCCCAAGACAAAGACCCAAGAAGATAGGCGTCATGCATCATCCTGTTGTTAGCCGCCCAAACTGGCCCTAGATACTTTTCGAGAACTGGAGAAAGAGTAGTGTTGAACAAAACGTCATACTGGATTTCAGCAGGAGAGCGAAAGGAAACCTCTCTTTGAGAACCTAACTGAGTTTTTATTGTTACATTTGCCCCCTGTTTCAAGTCAACCAAGATAGTAGGCTGGAAGGTTCCTCCATCTGGAAGTTTTGTCGTAAGCTTCACTATCTTACTCTCCACCAAACCCTGTAAAAACACTGCCAAATCCTCTCTTCCCGCTGCCGAATAGCTAGTTATTAATTTACTTACAGGAATCAGCTTTGCCCCATCAGCTTTCGGCGCCGCAATCTTTAGATAATTGTTCAAATAATAAAGCCCGTCTGTAGGTTTCCCATCTTTCACAGCGATGGCAGAAGCGGTAAAAATACCATCTCGTATATCGTTCTGGGGTATCTGTGCCGCTGGTAAATCATTTCTTACCTGTAAAATTGTATTGTTTTTTGTAGCAGCATCATCAATGACGTTACTCATTTTTGAGGTCATTATTCTTGAGTTATCTCCAACCCAACCTCTGTCTATAGCCCTTTTTACGGCCCCCTCGTACTCAAGTATCATATTTTTTGTAGTATTGCCAGTTCTCTCTATAGAAATCTCAGCAGGTATACCTTTGTTTCCAGCATAAGCTTTGTATGCGGCATTCTTTATGCTATTAACCACTCCATTCATCGCAAGATTATAGACCGCCCCTACAAATAAAGAACCAGGAGTTATTTTTCCCGTTCTTCCCGCCTCCATAACTGAGGTCTGAATTACAGCATCTTTTAGAGGCTCAATTAAGTCAGGGGCCCGCTGTGTACCCCAGTTTAAAAGCCCTCTAATAATCGGTAGCTTGTTTTCGCCTAAAGATTTGGTTCCCAACCCCAGTTTTTCTAACATACTAACTTCTTTAGGGGGAATCGTTTTAATTCCAGCATTACCAATTTTTAAAGCCGACATTAACCCCCAGGTCATAACTATATCTGTAGCCATTCTCCCTACCCATCCACCAACAGATTTTTCAGTTTCGAATCCTAGTCCAGCCTTTTTTGCTCCTGACGACCTTCCAAACTCTGTAACGGCCTTATCAACAGCATCACCCGCCCCCTTAGAAAGATTTCCGGTTAATCTAAAAATATCACCAACTTTAGTGTTAGCTATACGCATCTCGGTATCAGAAACACTTTCTCCTCTCTGAACCCTCTCTTGTACATTGTTTCTATAATTTAAAAAGAAAGGAGTAGCTATTTCTGTTAGTAAATCTGTGTTCCAAGCAATTGCATCGCTTCCCGCTTTCATCACTCCTCCGACAAACTTAGGAGCTTCAGCGACCGAACCGCCAATTACATTTTTACTAAATTGTCCTATTTTATCCGTCGAAAAAACGTCATAAGTTTGTTTCGCCACGGTCGCTGGTAGACCCTCCGGCCCAGCCCAGTTCAATTTATCTACAAAATGGCTATAATCAGCAGTTGTTGCTAATTCGGCCGTTTTAGTAGCCACACCCATAGCCGCACCCCCTAAATTTTTCGCTATGTTTACCACCTGTCCTGGTGCACTAGTAAGCCAATTCACTCCTTCTTCCGTAGCAGTAGGACGAATTAACTTGCTTTTCGCCTGAATGCTGGCCTGATTTTCCATAGCAGAAGACATTGTAGCCCCAATAAAACCCGGCTTTCCAACCTGCCCCTGTTCATTTTTTTTGGCTGTTCTATAAGCACTTAAAAGCTTAGTTATCTCCTGGGTACTTTTCCCAGCAGTCTTTAGCCCTTTTACATAATTTGTTTCAGCAGGAGTGAGTGCCATGTTTTTTAAATTAAGCGTTTTCTATGTCTGATACATCAGAGCTGTCAATATTACTAGGATAAGTTTCCGTCTTAGACCCATTAGTGTTTTGTTTAAAATTATTTACCCCTGTATTTACCGCGTTTGTTACGGTATTAACAACCGAATTTATCCCTCCGCCTACCCCCTCAGCTTCTGAAGGAGCATAAGGGACAAACTCCACTTCTGGAATACTGTTTATGTAAGTTGACCAATTTCCTGCTGCTGGCCCTGCTTGCTGCCAAGTCAAAGTAGTGGCATAAGCCCTATCCCTCTTTCTGTTCCTTGCCTCAATTCTAGCCGCATTCTGACTAGCTGCTGTTGTCCCCAGTTCTCCTGGGAAATATTTGTAAGCTTCCTGCGTATACTCTGAAGCTGTGATTGCCGCGCCAGATTCTCTACGAAGTAAAGCAGAGATAAAATCCAATCTCCTCGCAAAGTATTCTCTCTCTTGAGCCGTTTTCAGTTTCCCCAGAACAAATGTCTGCCATAAATTCCCCATCTGAGAAGCATCAGGTAAAACATTCGCCACCGCATTGTTAAATTTCCCTATGTCTACCCCCTCCTCCTCAAATTTTGTTAATCCCCTTTCTGCTCGTTCCATCCTTGCTGCATAAGCAGCAGTAGTTGCTAAAGCCGGATTAGCTGCTACAGCTTTCAGCGCCTGCTCTTTACTCCAGCCATCTGGGTTATGCGTTTCATCTGGTAAACCTTGAGGCAAAGCCTTAGCTTCCTTTAATGATTCCTTGTCTGCATCAATGGCAGTCTGAACTTCTTTAGTACAAATGGATTCAGCCTGAGAACCTGACATGGAACCTTGTTTAGAGGCCATACAGCTAGAATAAATTGAACCATAATCCTTAGGAGCATAATTAGAATACCCCTCGCTTCCCGAAGTTGGGACTCCTTCAGAAGAACCGGAGACCTCTATATCTCCTGAAGATGAAATATTGGCCATGTTCCCTTGACTTGCCCCTAAATCTGAAGGCGGAGTCCAATATCCTTCCACCGGTCTACCAGAAATAGAGGTAATCGCAGGCCCGGAAACACCTTGGTTGTTCATGGCTTTATTGTCTCCCGTCACAATCCCAATATGTTTATGGCCATCAGTCTGCGCCGTGGCAGCCCACACTACTATGTCCCCTTGTTTGGGTTTAGAATCAGCGCTTGTCTTAGTCCATCCCTTTGACTCCAGAGCTGCAACTGTACTAGAAATGTTAGCAATATTTTTATCTAAAATTCCTGCTGCTTCTAGTGCCCCGGAGACCACCCACGCACACCCCAGCGTTCCACCTTCCAGGACATCCACCGTCTTAAAGTCTTGTTTCCAGTCACCGTTATTTATATAATCTTTAGCAGCTGATACAATCCCCTCTGCATCAGGAGATACGGCATTAGGGTCATAATCACCCGTTCCAGGCCCCCCCGCGCCTCCTCTAATTTTAGTCCATTCGCCAGTAGTATCATTGTATTGTAAAAACCCCCCATAGCCATCAGAAATTACCTTCCACGAGTTACTGGTAGTCGTACTTAATTTTCCAATTCCCTTCAGAGTTTCTTGGCTAACTATTTTTCCAGTTGTAGTATCAATTGAATAAACAGTTAAGTCGCCATTATCGTTAGTTTCAGTATTAATTTGCAGTTTTTCCGCCTTAGCCTGGTCTTTAATCTCCTGAATCCTCTTTAAGCTTATACCAATCGGATATCCGGCCTTATAAGCCAATTCATTAACCGACTTCAACTCGGCAGGTGTCAGCTCGACATCATCAGAAATAAAACTCGTAATAGTTTCAGAAAGTAAAGTCTTGGCCCTGGCCTCCTGGGTAGCAGAAACTTCTCTAGCAGTAGCGGCCAATGCCGTGCTAACCTCATATCTTTTATCAAAAGAATCAGAAGTAATCTGGGCCACATTAGTCTTGTAGTTAGTTGCAGCGGCAGCTAAAGCCTCCGCTTTCGCATTCTCACTTATTTCCCGGTCATTCTGTATTGCCTCTACAGCAGCCAAATAATCATTGTAATTATTCAAAATTGCCGATTGTTTGGCAATCTCAATTTCCTGTAAATCATTTTTATAGGTATCGGAAATCTTGACTATATCGGCTGTAACCTGGGCATCTGCCTCATTCTTATCAAAAACCAAATCGTTAATAAGCCGGTCATTTTCTATCTGCGTTGCCACCATCTCTTTATGCCGAATCGAGTTTCCGAATCCACCAAGAGCCGCAACTCTAGACTCTTCACTCAGTTTCGCTTTAAGCGCAGTGGCCTTCTGCTCATAGAGCTGGTCATTAAAAGATTTCTCAGTTCTCTTTCTTTGGAGCTCCTCCTGAGTCTGTGCATATTCAAAGGCTATCTCCGCGTCTCTCTTTTGCGTTTCAGCCCCTTGAGTGATGGCCAGGTTCTTCTGGTCAAGTGCACGGTCAGAGGCGGCTTTAAGCTCATCTAAATACTTCTGCTGCTGTTCATTCTTCGCCGACGCAATTTCCTCCAGACTTTCTTTTAAATCTCCTTCAGCGTCTATTTCCGCATCCCCCAAATCCTGGAGCTCACTATCCTTATCCGCAGCATCAGCCATGATAGTATCCGCATCGTTTACAATACTATCAGCGTTATCCTCTTCTACAGTAGTCCCCTCCTTCTTATCCACTTTTGCTACCACACTGGCCTTTACTTTTCCAGTAGTGGGGTCAAGTCCAAGGTCGGTCATTTTCTGCCTAGTCATCTCAGCCCCAGAAGAATCAGTAAATGCAGACTTGCTTGCTGTACTTGAAGAAGGAGTGGGAGGTTTCGAAGCAGGCTTTTCAGCACCCGTCTTCGCAACCGTTCCTCCCCATTTATCTACATTCGATTTTGGTGTACTGGAAGTCCCAGAAACCGTATTTTTTAAACTCGTTGCCGTTGATTTATTGGCCGACGTATCCTTCACTCCCGTCATAGAAGAATTAGCGGAACTAGTCCGGGGAACAGAAGGCGTAGCACTAGTCAATTTAGTGGAAGTCGTAGTCACCTTCGGAATCGAAGTCCCCCCAGATGTAGCCTGTTTCAAAAAACTTAATGCCATTTTAAGCCTTAATTATAAAGTTTACACACATCACGGGCTGAAAATTACTGGTAGTACCTGCGATTGCCGTAGTATTCATATTCATCCCCGCCTGCGCTCCGAAATTACCTACCCCTGAATTTACGCCCGTTACCCCTGCCAAAGTCGCAGCATGCGCTATAGCACCTATCTTATTGGTATCATTGGTTACTGCTCCAATCTTTGCATAAAGGGTCGTAACATCCACATCCTGAGCCCCCCTCCAACCTCCTCTTGCCACAGCAGTAAGCGCAGTACCACCAGTGGGTAAGCCCGAACCCGACGCCCCCCCTCCCGCACCAGTTCCCGCACCAATCGGGACTCTTCCCCGCATATCAGGTACATTAAAATGCGTACCATCAGCTGAACCATAGGTCGTCCCCAAAACAAGGAACAAAAGCGGATAATCTGACCTTAAATAAGAGGTACCATCACAAAACAACCAATTTGTAGGCGCTGTCGCTCCTCCAAACATACGGATTTCACCTGTCAGCGTTGTATAATTGTCTATTCTCCCCAACGAATCAATTAACGGAATCTTCCCGACGTCGGCAGCAGGACTCAAAGCGGTGATTGTAACGACCCCATTTCCAACATCAGCGTCCATCCAGTCGGAAGCACCAGCCCCAGAAATATCTGTTCCTACGGTACCAGTAGAAGTAGAAAGTACAGTAATAGAAGAACTGGAAGTAGTGTTGCCAGACCTAATTATAAAATGATCCGTGCTCCAGCTACAGGTCTCTAACCCCGCAGTCACGGCCCTTATTGCCAACTGAATTTTTGCCGCTACATCTGCCATAGAAGTAACGCCAAGAAAAGAAATTCCATCTATGTTTCTAGCAACTCCCTCAAGAGTTAACCTAAATGACCCGTCTGCTACGGCTCCCCAAAAACCGAAACCTCCCTGAGCCCCCGTGTCACCGGTAAGATAGGCCGGAGCATAGGTTACGGGAGTAGTAATTAAATTGCTATTTGCAGGAACGAGTCTTGCACCCGTTGTTCCCGCTGAAGTTGCTGTCGCCTGTTGAGCAACTGTAGATAACTGGATTGTCCCATTCACAGTCTCGCTAGCATTGACGACGTTTGCGAATCTATCATCAACATATTTTTTATTTGCTATCTGAGCGTCAGCAGTAGGAGCCCCACTTGTCTTTGTGGTTGACTTATCAGGAATGATTACTACCCCAGTTCCTTTTCCCTGTATTTCACAAGAAATGTCTACATCTGTTCCCTCCGGAACCAAAACCACGGGGCTACCTGCAATAGAATTTTTTATCTCTAAATTGTTTACTGCTGCGGCTGTGGCAGGAGTGGAAAGGGACTTGTTCCCATTAGCATCGTGGATACCAATAGAAAAGTAATTCTTGCCGGTATAAGTATTGTCTTCAGACAGCCGAGCCTTATCCAGGTCATAACCATGATGAGTAGTCATCTCCAGGCTCTCATTAGCATTGTGCACCTTCCGATTACCTGCGACGGTAGTCAGGGTGAGCGCCGTCTGGGAAAGACCACGAAGTGAAATCGTGACAGTGTTTCCTGCAACATTAGTATAATATACATCTTCTGTATTGCTTTGACTTCTTCCAATAGTCAAGATTCCCTGTGTCCTGGTAGGCGGAGTCGTTCCTACAACCAAACTTAGGGCTATATCTGAAATACCAGGGCTAATCGTATCTACATAACGTGTTTGTGGATATTGCATAATTTATCTATCTGATGGCTTATAATTTTCGTTTTCGTCTATCACCTTCAAAAGAACCTGGTCTACTTGAATTTTACCACCATTAATATCGGCAAGTAAACCAATTGAAAACATATTTGCAATTCTGGAAACCGATATTAATTGTTCGAATCTATAAACAAGAAGATCCTCTCCTGAACCCGTTCCGCTTCCACCCCAAGGAGCTGAACCTGCACTCGTACTTCCCCAACTCGCGTCGCTTTCTCCAGCCGTTAAACTTATCCCACGGGTGTACGGAGATGGAATTATATAATCCGAATAAGTTTGATAATTTCCCCGATAAAGACGGACAGTGAGGGGCTGATAATAACTCTGTTTTCCCCTTACATAAATATATCTGACCTGCTTAAAAGTGTCTGGCCTGCCAGAATCTTCAAACGGGAAATCAACTTGGAAAGGAAAACCTGCCCCATTCGCTGTGTATCCGACATCATCTTGAAATACGTTAGAAGTGGCATCCTCTCCATAATATCTGTTCCCATTATAAACAACATAACAGTTCACCGCTTGGCCGAAATCAACTCCAAAACCACCGGTATTATAATCAAAAACCAAAATAATATTATTAGTAGGACTTCCCTTCGTTTTTAAAGCAATTTTTAAAACTCTATCATAATAGCTCATAGCCGGATTATCCTGAACAGGGTCAAGTAAACCCATCGTCCTCTGGATAATTTCAGAAATAGATTTTGTCCTAGGCTCCTCTCCCAGATTTTTCTCATTTCCTAATGACCTGACCTGATTCTGATTATTAAAAAACCACGCGTCGTTTTCTACTATCGCTACTGATTTTGCGTTAATTGTCCCCGTCGTCCTGCTTAATTCTACAGGATTAAACCCGGAAGCCAAGTTGGTATTAGTATGTTCGAACACCGAAGAACTATTCCAAATGTAAAGACTCGTATTGATAGTTTCTATAGCCACTAAAATCGTGTTTTTTGCGACTAAGAAGGTGGAAGCGCCTGCTGTCGTGTCCCAATTCTCTACCAAGAAAATTGTATTTATATCTGCTGCTGGCTCTGAGTAAAGTAACTGTCCAGGGAAAGAAGGGTCTCCGATTGTGACTAACCTCTCACAGAAAGAGTCAATTGCCGTCCCCTCCGGCGAGTTGGGAATTACAGTGAAATTAGTCACCGGATTCGCGGTTTTCACCCAAGAAGAATAAGTCAAGATTAAATCCCCCGCGTACAAAGTATCAAATTTGTCCAGAGTTCCAGCGGCGGCAGGGTCTGCTAGTAACAGCGAACGCTTCATCACAATCGTTCCTGCTCCAGCGACTATGTTCGTGGAGATAACCACATACTGAGCTCCAGAAATCTGGTAAACCGCATTCACATCAGGAGTCGTCACTACGCCCGCAACCGTGAAAGTAAAATTATGACCACGACTTATCTTCCCAATCCCATTTCCAGTTTTTCCAGTTCGTCCTACCAAATAAAGGGTATTCCCATAAACAGTAGCATCCATAGGTTTATCCTCAAGATTAGGCCAGGTTCCCGCTATTCCATCCCAAAATAAAGTTGTAAAATTAAATTCGTAGAGAGTGTGATTATAACAACCAATCAGGAGTCTCTCCGTGTCTGTCCCATTGTCATAAGGGTACTCCCATATCCCCTGCATTTTAGTTCCACCAGCGAGAGAATAGCCCACACCCTGATAGCCTGGTTTAGATGTGATTACTTTATTGGTAAATCTAGCGTTTTTCGACGCGTAAACTTTATCTTCAGGAATAGAATTATCCTCTTCATAATTTTCTGTTCCCGTCCATAATTTCCAATTTTTTAGTAACCGTAAATCACGCTGCATTTATTTGTACATAGAATATGAGTTCCAGACCGATGGCCTTCTCCTATTCTGAACATCTTTTACGCGATTGTTCTTGAAGGCAATGTATTGGCTTAACGCCTTGTCATATTCAGATTTCCAAAAATCCCAACTTGTTCTAAAAGAATCCGCTGCCGCCAACTTCATACAGGTACCATAAGCCAAAAGAGGAATCCTCCAGCTGTTTGGAATCAGGGTCGGTTTATCAGTCCCAGAGGAAAGAGGAACCACCTTTTCCGTATAAACCATCAAAACCTTAGCTGGTGTACTAGAAGCCAAAGTTGCCTGTTTTGAAAACAAAAGATGACCTTTATAAACCGTGTAAGTATTAGGAGTGAAATTAATCTGAGTAATCAGATTGTCATAGGTCAGATATTGCTGCGGCAAGCCATTTATATCCAAATACTGAATCTGTTCCTCCTGAATCGTCGCCGCAATCGTAGCCAAAGGATACATCTGTCTGACTACCGTCCCCGCTACCTGGTTAGTAGAAAGACCCGTTACCCCAGTCAAAGTTCCAGTCGCTATGACGTTTCCTGTGTAACTGATTATGTCACTCGCCATCAGAACCTTCCCTGCGGCCAGGAAAGTGGTCGTATCGGCGAGAACCAGAGTGACTGCGCCACTAGCAGTATCCGACACCAAAGTCGTGTCATTAGCCAAAGTAAATGACACGTCGTTTTCTCTAGCAGACTGTTTCATTCTCTGGTCGTTGAAAGCAGATGAATAAACATCATTTATTGCATCTTTCACCCAGTCCAGAGGAATTGCCTCTGACCCCGTAGTCGGCTCTTTCAGCTCTCTCAGGACATACTGCTGGATCGCCTCATAAGTTATGTCAGTTGAAAATTGAACCGTCATTGATTATTTCATTAATTTCTTTAAAGCAGGCGCTACTTCAGACTGCATTGGAGCGATATTCTGAGGAGTCGTCATAATTCGGATTTCCTCTTCCGGCTCATCAGAGTCCGTCCCCATCGGAGTCATCTCAATTTTGCCGATTTTATCAATCTTGATATCGAACATCTGCCCGTAAGTCTTCACCAAATCATCGAACACCTTCCTTGAAAAGATAGAATCCATTATTTTTAAAATTAAAAATTACTTTTTCTTAGACACGAGTTTCCGGGACTTTACCTGCACCGGTAACTTTTTTATACTTTTAGTCTTCTGAGCAAACTCCTTAGCCAATTTAGGTAGATTAGCGAACATGTACTTCGCCTGCTTTTTAGATTTAAACGGCATGTTTTTTCTTGGTTAAAATCTGATGAACTCTTTTTTCCGAAATCCCTTTTTTCAGAAGTTTATGTTCTGCCCTGATTACTTTTAATGCGACTTTTGGTTTAACCTTTGGCATTTGGACAATTTTTTATAGTATCAACCACCTGTCTGTCTATATCAGCGAACTGTTTAATCTGTTCTATAAGCCCTTTAGTGACGACCGTATTAGCATTAATATTCTCATTTACCGTCTTTAAGATGTCCAATTGCTTGAAAACAATTAGCACCAGGGCTATCAGAGCTCCGAAGCCTAACCCCGCGTCCGTAATAGCCTTTATAGTATCTGTATCCATTCTAAATTTTTAAATAGCTACGACGCTGCCAGTCGAATCCAAAGGAGTCCAGATGCAATAGAAAGTGATAGTTCCGTCTGTAACGGTATCTACCTTAATTTCATATTTAATCGTGGTGGCGTTGACGAGAAACTCTGACAAAGTAGAAGAGACATAATCAGAGGCAGGCGCAGCTGCATTCCAAATATCCCCGCTGTCAATAGTCGTTGATGTCGTCAAAGCAATCAATCCAGCGGTATTTAGAGTCGTCCCCACCTCAACTGTCGAAGCTCCCCCAGAAGCCAAATCCTCGGAACACACTCCGAATATCTTCAACTTTACCAATCCAGTTACAGTGAAGAGATTATGGACTGCCACAGAACCTGTAGTAGCAGCGGCAAAAACCACTGCCTTTATCGTAATTCTCCCCAACCCCGTTGTTTGAACAGGCATTGGATTAGTCATAGAAACCTCAATCGGAGTATTCGCCTCGTCTAAAAATTGTAAATCTGGCATGTCAATTTAATTAAAATCTGTCTCAATATATTATGAACTACCGCCAATCAGAACACAAACTTTTTCTTCTTAAATTCCACAACCCAAAAGACACCTCTTCGGAGTCCCCCCGCCGCTGTTGTTTCTCACAAAAGGCTGACCTTGATAAGCCCAATCCATTGTGAACAAATTAATATTACCATTGGCAGGCGTCTCTACAAACGGCTCTCCCTGATACCCGTAATCCATTGATTTTAAATCTGTCGGTAACGCCATTTATGCCTGTGTGATAACAAAACCCTCAATATAAACATTGCTATTTCCGGTGACGTAATATCCCCAGAACTCCACTTCTATCACCCCTGTAGCCGTCGGTAACATCGCCGCTAACGACGTAAGGTGCCAATCTGTATCAGCAGAT